>JAEEGJ010008109.1_pt1 | contig 29248 bp, 34 predicted proteins | sample 8958761 | NCBI WGS metagenome assembly JAEEGJ01 (sample SAMN16246546, study PRJNA631951) | gut metagenome | biome: gut microbiome; feature: rumen; material: RS-attached | host: Bos | place: Iran: Karaj | collected 2018-10
TGTGCCATTGCTGCACCTCCTTAATGTGCATTGAAGATAGATTTTGAAATTGATGATGATTTAAAAATTGTGAAACAAAGAGCAACTGCCCAAACTATACAGTTCACCATACTCAGGTACATCTTAGTTGTCTCCTTACTGTTGTCTATAAGTCCTTGAACAGAAGATACGAACATAGCTTGGAAAACTCCTAAAGCTACTACAATAAATAGTCCCTGAAATGCAAGTGCAAGGATATTCCTTATCCAGTTTGTACCGATCGTGCCCCATTCCTTATTCATAAAGGTACTCATTGGTATAGGAGCAACTGCTATGTACATAAATGCTTCAATTAATCGTGATATGACAACAAGCATTACAATAACCAGAGATACGAGCATTACTAAGAACATCACAAATGAAAACATCAGGAAAACAATAAGAACGCCCCAGTCAGCTTTATGTTCATCAACCAACATATCATTTATTTGTGAAGCTATTGTATTAACATCGAGATTGAGCATATCCTTATCGACTTCAACCAATGCAAGTCTTGTTACATCATTACCTAATGAGAACAGTCCGATAATAATATCTGTTGTGTGTGAAATAAGGATAATGCCGCATAGAGCTTTGAATATCCATTTGAAAAATATAGCCGTATCAAATTCACGGAAGTTATTACCCTCCATTACCATATTTAATAGCTCATATAGAAGAATAATAACGAGAATCATACCGCCAAAGGGTGCGACAATATTAGTGCAGATCTTATAAACTATTGCCCATACTGATGAATTGTAATCATTAGGCATAGTTGTAAGTCCTTCACCGATTGTACTGCCATCATCTATTTTCAATCCAGACTTAAAAAGATTCAATGATTCCTGAATCATTGATGAAGCTCCACCGGCAAGCATCTTTGTAATTGCGGTTTCAATAGCATCGACTATACCATCGACAATATCATCAATAGCATCGGCTATCTTGCCCATTATGATTTCCTCCTTTCGGAGAGCTGCCACAAAACTTGCAGCAGCTCATTCGATATATACTGTTTACTGAACAGCGGAGGACATCATACCCTCAAGTTCAGGTACAAGAGCAATTGCGAGGATTATCAGAGCTATGCCAGCCATAAGCTGTTTCATACCCTGAGACTTAGAACCGGGGTTATCCGAACCATAACCTTCTACAAGATTTACAAGTCCCCAAACACCGATACCACCACCGACAAGGATGATAAGAGCTTTAAGTACCTTACAAGCTGTGGATATGAAGCTTGAAGTGCTTACGGAAACTCCACCACCGCCTTCGCCTTCAGCAAAAGCTGCCATAGCAAACATTGAAGCCATTACCATAGTCATAAGTCCCATTACAGCAACAACGGTGAATTTCTTAGCTTTACGACATCTGATTGCAAGTTTTTCATTTTTGAGATTTTTTACATTGTTCATTTTAAGATTCCTCCCTATAATTAGCCGTTTGAATTGATTTCATAAGATTCTGCTACTGTGCTTTTCTTGACAGGCAGCTTTCTATTGACAAATTTCTCTATGTTAAATAGATTGGATTTGTCATAGTCAAGTAGATACTTGTAGTTCTTGTGGCGAGTAATATCGTACTTATTCGAGAAAAACGGCTTAACTCCTCGGATCTGCAAGATACATTTCGCTCCATCCATTTTCTGAATCTCTCCGGCGGTCATCAACTCCCTTCCTAATTTTTGATAGTTCATCCCATAGCTGCGACTCTGACCTCTGGTGTCGGATGTGTTGTAAGTGTCAATCGTTGCCTTATCCAGAGATTCTGAGATTTCTTTCAAGGTTGATCGCTCCTTACCGCCTAAAAATAAGGTTGAATCACAGTTACCGATAATGGTATCGGCATTATCCTTATAAATCGCTTTTAATTGCGATTGGGATTGCAGAATAATTGAAGCTGAGATCTCACGGCTACGAATCGTAGCTATAAGCTTCTCAAAATCTGGAATCTGCCCGATATTGGCAAACTCATCGAGGATACAGCGAACGTGATGTTTAAGCTTTCCGCTGCCGTCAGGATTGTTATCAGCTTTTGTACAAAGCAAATTGAACATCTGACTATACATCATAGCTACAAGAAAGTTGAATGTAGCATCTGTATCGGAAATAATGATAAACAAAGCTGTTTTTCTGTCTCCGATAGTATCGAGCTGCATTTCATCATAAGCTGTTATATCAAGCACTTCTCTTATGGCGAATGGTGCAAGTCTCGCACCGCAGCTTATCAGGATAGACTTGGCTGTCTTTCCGGCAGCAAGCTTATATTGCCGGTACTGGTTGCAAGCGAAGCAGCCGGGATGCTCTTTTTCAAGAGCTTCAAACATCAGATCCATTCCGTTCTTGTAGTTCTCGTCATTCTCCGAGGTCGTGCTATCAGCAAGCATACCTATCAACGTTTCAAAATTACGTTCCTCTTCCGGGTAATACTGCATAAGAGCTATATAAGCTGTGTAGAGCAGTCGTTCTGACTTAACCCAGAAATCCTCTGTCGATTTTTCTCCTTGTCCGGAGGTATTCTTGATAAGGACTTCCACGAATTTTAGAATATCCACCTCAGAATGTATGTATGCGAATGGGTTGTAGTGCATTGATTTCTTGAAAGTAACAGTATTAAATACCTTGATTCGGTAATTATTATCATTGAGCAGCTTACCGCACTCAACGAGTACAGTTCCTTTCGGATCGGTGATCACATAGCTGCTATGGAGCTGCATAATGTTGACTTTTACGAAAAATCTTGTCTTACCACTTCCTGAACCACCTATGACGAGGATGTTCTTGTTCCTCGCATATTTAGGAGCTGACGGTTTACCCATAGTCAGACGTTCGGTCTGAGTGAGGATAACGTTGTTGTCAAAATCTGTGAAATCTATAAAAGGCTTTATATCTTCCGCAGTTCCCCACGAAGCAGAACCATATTCCTCTCCGTGTCGATACTTCTTAGCGTTTTTCTTCTTGAAGTACATCACAAGAAGCATTGCACCACCGACCGTAGCTCCAAAGAGCAAATCAAATGGTCTAAAACTTGGAAGTGGATCAGTAAACACATCTCCGAGATTAAGGAAAAGCGTTCTAAGCTCTTTATCCGCAGCATAATATGCGTAGGAAAGCTTATTGCCGAGCCAACCGAAAATCAGGAAAGGAATACCGAGCAATATAATCCTTTTTGTTTTTGAATTACTCAAATATCTCCCTACCTTTCAATGACTTTCTCATACTTCCGAGACTGTGAAAGATCATCTTTCTTGCGTTCAGCTTCAAGCTTAACTGCAAGATCTTTGAACTCTTTCTGAGTTTCACGGCAGAAATCTTGTTTTTCGTTACTCCTGACTTTCTGTGAAGCATACTCCTTGAAAGCTTTCTCGATGTTCGCAGCTTTAGCAGCGGAGAACATAACGTAGTATGTCGAGGTATCCGGACATTTGGATAATGCATACTGAATATCATACTTGGCAGCTGTTCGCCTGAAATCAGCTATATTAGCATTACTTATCTCAATTCCTTCAATCTTACCGCCTTTGGCTAATGTGTTGAGCGATACCTTACCACGCTTAGTGTATGAGCCGTTAAGGTACTCCTGAATTGCTTTTTTAAGGACTTCCGCAGTCAGTTTGGAAGAACTGATGATAAGGTTTATCGTTTTAGCAGCAGTATCGCCGTTATTCATTCCCACAGTTCATCACCTGTCTTTGTCTTTATTGATAAACCTGTTTTTGTAGCTTGGCTTTTCAGGTTCAGTTTTCTCAGATGTTTCATCGTGTTCAAGTACAGATACCGGAGTATCATCGGCAAATGAATATATTTCCCGACCTGTTGTAAAAGCGGTTATAAGCTTCTGATAAGCTTTTTCGCCTTCGCCGGAGTTCTTGTAAACGGCAAGGTTAATATCATCGTTTTCTTCGTCAGAAGCTAAACGTGCTCCGTTTTTGGCGGAAATAAGGTAAACAAGATTTCCTTTTTCGTCTTTGGCATCGTAGAGAGCTATCTCACGAAGGTACTGGTAGTTGAGGATGCGTCCATCCTGAGTAATGATTGTTTGCATTAAGTATCACATCTCCTTGTTTTCGTGTGTTTAACACTGGTGTTTAATATGGCTTAATTTGATTTCTATGCTATCAGTATTTGATTTTTGCCCTTTCAACGTATAGGCATATTGCCAATAGGCTCAGGCGAACTCTGAGAGCTTTTCAGCTGCGTTAGCGTTGAAGTTTGCAACGCTAATCGAGTTATTCTCAGGTTGAACCATAAAGAGCATATTTTACTTCGCTGTCGAAATAGTTGTCCATTGTTGAAGGTGCATTGAAGATAACTGTTTTCAGATATGCCTTGATATTGTTGACTTTGGTTGTGTTGCGATGTAGGCATAGCAGGATGTATTCTATGCAGGAAGAATCTATTTTCATCAATCTGCCCTGAACAAGTGCTGTGGGTTGGTCAACACCGCCAATACGCATTGTTTCGGAAGTGCAGCACATCATTTCAAGCATATTATCAACTATTTCATCAATCCTTGACTTGCTGTCCTCATTCTGAGCTATAAGCTCTTCATAGTCGATATTGCCATAGATCAGGTTCTTATAACGGCTGATTTTCTTCTCATCGATCTTATCAATCTTTTCAGCTTTGCTATTTGCCGATTGGCTTATAGATTGATTTGAGTGATTGATATATTCAGTATTTAATCCCTTAGTATTTAATTTATTAAATACTTTATTTGTCATTGGATTTTCCAACGTTGGTTTTTCCAATGTTGGTTTTTCCAACGTTGGATTATCCAACGTTGGTTTTTCCATCGTTGGATTTTCCAAGTATGGAGAATCCGTCTGCTCAGTATCCATCGTTGGATTTTCCAATGATGGTGTATTCTGCATAATATAGCCATTTTCTTTGCTTTTATTTTTAGGTTCTTTTTTTAACTGTATCGGATTTTCCGCCTTTTTGCTTTGCTTTGTTATAAACTCAGGATTATCTTCCGGTCTTTCGTAAACGACATATTCATTTTTTGACATTCGTCCGTGCTCATCTCTTGTTCTTTTGCGATTTATATAACCACTATTTTCAAGTTCGTGAACACCGGCTCTTACACTATCAATTCCGTCATTTGCAAGTGTAGCAAGTCCTGCAAGAGTATAGTCCCAAGTGGGAGGTAAACTGAGTATCTCTGATAGAATTCCTTTTGCCTTGTACGACAGGGAATGATCCATCATATGATAATTGGACATTACAGTATAGTTGCTCGTTTTTTCTACTCTGAATATCGTTGACATTTCTTCACCACCTATTTCTTTTTCATTTCAAAGATTCTTTCTTTTACAACCGCATATTTGTTTTCCTTCGTCTCAATAACATACCCTTTTTGGATAAGTTCTGCTAATGCAGTTTGTACTGTTTCTCTGGTATCCGGAGAGCCTTTCAATAGCTGCTCTATACCAACATTGTCAAATTCAGGTACATTCAGCATAGTGCTGAGTAAACCATAGGCAGTTTTATCCAAAGCTAAACTGTCCTCTAAGTGAAGTAAAATCATTATAAAACCTCCTTTTTCTGGAAATAAAAAAGTCCACCCAATTGATTGAGTGGACTAAGCGTTATTTCAGGTATTCACGCAGCTTTAAGAGAGCTGCTTTCTTTTTTCGTTTAACTGAGCGAATGGAAATATTAAGACGTTTGGAAATAGTCTCCAACTTCTCATTGCCCATAATGTTTTGCTGCACAATAATAAGTTCCAGATCTGATAGTGATTCCAAAGCAAGTTTTAGTTCGATTAATTCCGAGATAGACATTGTAATCTTTTCTGCCTCGGCTTGCATTCTTTCATCGGGGGCAAGCCCATAGTATTCAAGCTTTCTTTTGGAATCTTTACTGTAAACATATCTTGTGTGTCTGATTATTTTTTTCTTAACTATTTCAAATCTTTCCATACGTTACCTCATAAAAAAAGCTGCGAAAGAATAATTTCCATCGCAGCTTTCTTTGTATCATCCATAACGTGTGCATAACGGTTCATAGTGGTTGAAATATCAGCGTGACCTAAGATCAATGATAACGTCTTATAGTCAATGCCGGCTTCAATTGCTCTTGTAGCAAAGGTGTGGCGTAACGAATGAAGATTAGCATCTTCAACATTCGCACGTTTTAACAATCGCTTAAAAGCGTCCTGCACAGTTCTGGGTTCAACTGGTTTATTTAGTTTTCGTGTGAGAATGAACTGATTCTCAGTAACACATTCTTTTCCAAACTTATCCATAATAAAATCACGGTGAGAGTATAGTTTCTCGATAATAACATCGTTAATGAAAATATCTCTTATAGATCTATCACTTTTCGGAGAATTAATAACGATAATCGTCTTACTATCATCATCTGGATTCAGATTAGGAAGTCTTTGAAGAGTATGCCTTATCTTAATAATCTTTCTAAGGAAGTCAATGTTGCTCCATTTCAATGCACACAATTCACCAACTCTAATGCCGGTAGCCAACAAAAGAATAAAACCGATAGAGTATTCATCCTTATGAATCTCCAAATCGGTAATCAATCTCTGTTGTTCCTCGACAGAAAGAACTCTCATATCAGGGATTGAAACTTTCTGCAAACGAACGTGTTCAACGTAGTTAGCAGAAATGAAACCATTTTCAAGAGCTTTTCTGAGAGCAGCGTGAAGCATTTGCCTAATGTTCAACACAGTTTTCTCTGACAAACCTCCAGTATTATCCAATCGTCCGGAAACATATTTTTCATTGAAGAATTCCTGAAGAATAATTCCGTTCAGATCGGAAAGCTTAACAGCACCAATGAAAGGCTTGATATGCTTTTCGATATAGCCGTTATAGCTAACAAGAGTTGAGGTTTTTAGGAAAGGCTTAGCGTAAAGTGTGTACCAGTTGTCGAGCCATTCACCGAGTGTCATTTCATTCATAGTATTTATCTCCCTTAAACAAAAAAAGAGCGTGATTCAAATCGATTGATTAAAACCACACTCTTTTTCATAATAATTAAGAAAGCACTATGATAATCATAGTGCTTTCCGGTTTGGTTGCGGCGGCTGGATTTGAACCAACGACCTTCGGGTTATGAGCCCGATGAAAATCTAAAGAAAGATAAAAATGAATAATCATTCATTATCTGTGTAAACTAAAAATAATCATACGACCAGAAATTTACTTAGTCCTATTTAATTATCAAGTTACAGTTTTCAATTTACAGATATTTTTTAGATATATCGAAATATTACTTTTCTATTATAACACTAATGTTTAACAATGTCAAGTCTTTATTTCAGAGTATTTGGATTTTTTTTCCGAATACTCTTTTTTGCTTCTGTTGGCAATTATTACCAATAGGAAGTATTATTCTTATTCTTTTCTTTGTTAATAAAGCGGATTTTAAATTTTCTGTGGCACTTTTTGCCTGATTTTTTGCCTAAATAATATAGAGGGGTATATAATACCCAGTTTTTTTCCATCTACGATAGGAGTCGCAGCACAGCTGCTCTGGTTCAAGGATTTGCCTGAAAAGGCAAATCACTAAATAGCAAGCATTGCGTTTGGGTACCCATTTTGCAAAAATGAGTACCAAACACGTTTGCTTGTTGAGGATAAATCCCCAAACCCCTTGAATGAAATTCTGACGAATTTCAAAGCGGAATAATCCGCAATATTATAGAAAGGAATTTACAATAATGGACGAAAATCGTAAAAGAAATATTCAGGTGAAATTTCGCGTTGACGAAAAAGAGTATGAGTGCATACTCAAGAAAGTTCAGTTATCAGGAAAAAGAAATATGGCAAGCTATTTACGCTATATGGCAATCGCCGGAAGAATAATGAATATCGAACTTGAAGATCTCAAAATTACTGCCGCAAATGTAGGCAGAATTTCTTCAAGTTTTAATCAGATCGCTAAGCGAGTTAATGCAACCGGAAACGTGTATGAAGAAGATATAAACGAGATAAAAAATAAGGTTGATGATATATGGCAAGAACTGAGATCCATCAGATTAGCACTACGCTCAATATCGCAATAGACTATATCATTGATCCTGAGAAAACTGATGATCAAAGATTATGCTCAACGTATGAATGTACTTTGCAATGTGCTACTATGGATTTTGAAGATGTTCGCCTACAAGGTACAGGAAGAACAACGGTGCTTGCTGAACATATAATACAATCATTTAAACCGGGAGAAATCGAGCCGGATGAAGCTCATAAAATTGGTAGAGAGTTATGTGATAAATACCTTAAAGGACAGTATCAATATGTTATAGCAACACATATTGATAAAGACCACATACATAACCACATAATCTTCAATAATATTAATCTTGAAAGCTTCAAATCATTTGAATATCTTGAAAATCGTGGAAAGAATTCTGCGGAACGTTTACGATTGATTAGCGATGAAATCTGCGAGGAACATAATCTAAGTGTTATTCAGAATCCAGAGCGAGGAACGAGTAAATCTTATTATGAATGGCAGCAAGACAAGCTTGGCAATTCTTGGAAGTCTAAACTGAGAAATGCTATTGATAAAGCTGTTAAAGGTTCTTCAAACTTTGAGGAATTCCTGAACAAAATGCAAGAGCAAGGATATGAGTATAAGCAAGGAAAATATCTCTCATTCCGTGCTACCGGTCAAGAACGATTCACACGCTGCAAACGCAGCACTCTTGGTTGGTATTATGAGCAACCTCAGATTGAGAAACGTATTGCAAGATACAGTTCTATTAATGCTCAGAAAACATATCGTACAAATATTATTGATACGAATTCCGATAAGATCAGAAGCTCTAAGGGATTGGAGCGTTGGGCAACGATCAGGAATATGCAGGAAACATCGAGAATGATTAATCTTCTCACCGAACACGGAGTTTCCTCCCCTGACGAATTCGACGATAAGCTTATGCAGCTGCACGAAAATCGACTGAGACTTGCAGATCGTCTTAACGACATTCAGAGCGACATAAATAACTCTGCTGATTTAGTAAAGCTGCTTGAAACATATCGTGATTATAAGTCCGTATATTCGCAATACAAGGAAGTTCGTTCTAAAGAAAAATTCCGAAAGGAACACGGCTCAGAAATTGCTCGATATGAGAGTGCAGTAAGGCAGCTCAAAGAGTTGTATCCGGACAACAAAATACCTAAACTTGAAACAGAACGTGAAAAGATGAAAACGCTTATATCTGAAAGAGATAAGCTTAATAGCGAATATAAAGAAACCAAAAATGACATTGAAAAAATGGAAATTGCAAAGCAGTCCATTGATGAATATCTCACCACTCAGGACCGCAGCGGACGTGACTTATAACGGAGGTTTATGTAATGATATGGCTGAAATACAACAGGGATGATTTTGAATGGCTAAACGGCAAAGATCTTGATATAATGAATCGTGAATTCTATGCTAATTCTTTACATAGTCAATATAACAGATTATGTGGTTGGATAGCTGCATTTGCTGTACTTCCTGTATTCCTTCTGGTGTTAAATAATCTCAATCCTTCGTATCATATTCTGATATTTGTAGGTATCTTCTCTCTGCTAATAATGTATTTACAGAATAGAGTATTCAAGTTAAAAGCAAGAATACGAAACGGAGATTTCACTTGGCGTATTGGCAATGTAGATTTTGCGAGACACGGCAATAAAAATCATAGTAAATATGTTATCGCTGACGGAGCATATTGTCAGACCTTTGAATCTATCAGAAAGTTCCGTTCCAAAGATGAGATTATGATAATTAAGCTTGATAAATTCGGAATAGCATTTGTAAAAAAATAAGGTATCACCTGTTGAGTGATACCTCTGTAAAGAAACTATTCTTTTGAATCTTTCTTAGCTTCTATTTCTTGAAGCTCGATTTCACCTATGAGCTTATATACTGCTTCAATAAATAGAGCATTAAGTGAAGTGTTGTGTTCGGCTGCAAACTCTTGAAGGTTTGCTTTCTCTCCCTTCGGAACTCGCAGCTTGATTTCGTCATAAGCTTTCGCATTGTATCGCATACTTGCTTCTTTTTGAGCTTGTGTGTATTTACCTCTTATATAGCGAGGCTCTTTCTTTTCTTTTTCCATATTACCCTCCTGTTTGGATAGCCAATAATAATTACATTATAACACATATCACATACTGTGTCCAGTATGCAGAGTATACAAAAATTACATTTGATTTTCTACGAATGTTTTACGAAAAACTATGTTGACATACTGGGTACAGTATGCTATAATGATAATGTAATAAAAATCAAGTGTGTCACGGTGACACACTCAGGGAGGAAAAGATTATGAACGCAGTACGCAGAAAGACAATAACTAAGCTGATAGGCAGACTGACCGGACTTCTTGAAGAAATGGAAGATCTTCTCAGTGACATTGACATTGTAAGAGAAGAAGAAAGTGAAGCACTCAATAACATACCAGAGAGCTTAATGGAAACCGACAGGTACGCTCAGAGCGAAGCTGCTGCCGATAATCTTGAAGAAGCCTATGATACATTCAGCGATATGAAAGACAGCCTTGAGGATGTTGTAAACTGCCTTGAAGCTGCCAAAGAATAAAAGTGTGTCACCGTGACACACTTTCAGGAGGGAAAACAATGGAAGGAAGATTTATTAAGCCTGTTATCGGAGAAATCTACGAGAATAACGGCGGTGGAACGTATAAGTGCATTGGCTATGAGCCTGATACCGGAGAGCCGATTATGGAGAATATCAATACAAGTTGGACTCTGGTTGCACACGCTGTTAAGCAATATCCGGACGGAATGATTGACTGGGGACATTCAACAGGCGGTTATTTCAAGGAAGATCCGTATCAGAGAAAATCTATAATCAAGAAAAAGAGTGTGTCACCGTGACACACTCGGAAAGGAAAAGCAGCAATGAATCTACTTAAATGCCCGGAATGTGGCGGTGAGCTGATAGTGAATATGAGATTTACTACGCAGTTTGGTAAAAAACTCATCCTTACTGATAAAGGTTGGGAAGAAGTTACCGCTAATGTTATGGACGAGCCACCAACAGAGCCGGTACGAAGTCTTGGAGCTGTCTCTTGCAGCAAATGCGGTCTTGAATGGCGTAGACCTCTATACGAAATTGGAACTGATAATAACGGTTCTACGATGTTCATACAGCTATCCCGTGATGAGGTCAAAATGAACGCAGCAGACAGAGTAAAATACTTTGCCGACAAGGGTGTTAAGATTATTTACAGATAAGAAAATCGAACGCAAGTTCACTAAAAATCAATAGCAATAAAATGCGAAAAGGAGTAATTATTATGTTGAATTCAGTTACAATGATGGGCAGACTTACAGCTGATCCGGTATTACAGCAGACCACTAACGGAGTACCTTACTGTAAGTTTATACTTGCAAATGAGAGCGAATACTATCAGGAAGGTAAAGAAAGACCGGTAAACTTCGTTATTATGAACGCTTGGAGAAGTACCGCAGAATTCATCTGCCGAAATTTCGTCAAAGGTAAGCTTATGATAGTCGAGGGTTCACTCAGAGTAGCTTCATACGTTAAGAATGACGAGAGAAGATTTGTCACCAATGTCGAGGTAAGCAGAGTTTACTTTGCCGGGGACAAGAAAACAGTTGCTTCTGACAATACCACAATCGAGGAAGAGCAGACTTTGAATAAGGCAATCGAGGAATTCAATCTTGAGGAGTATGAGGAAATACTCTCAGGTGAAGATCTTCCGTTCTGAGTGTGTCACCGTGACACACTTGATACCAATCTTGAAAGGAGAACTACTATGAATATTTGGTTAGAGGGCAACAGAAGATACTGCGACCGTCAGACAGCTATTGAGCTTGGCGGTGAAGAATACCGGAATACGAATATCCACACTATACTCTATTTTGACGAATACATTACAATCGTTGATAAAGTGTGTCACGGTGACACACCAGAGAAGAAATAACAGGGAGGAACAAAGCAATGGCAGCTAAAGCAATCATAATATCTATATGCTCAGAAAAAGGCGGTGTTGGTAAGACAACTACTACAATCAATCTTGCCGGAGGACTTGCGAAAAGAGGTAAGAAAGTTCTTATCCTCGATCTGGATCAGCAGCAGAACGCTTCTCACGCTCTTGGATTTGTTAAGGACGGACGTCCGACCACAGCAGAGCTGATCTATAATACTGTTGCCGGAATAACGATAGACTTCGCAGCAGCGATCAGAAACGGCGAAAATGGAGTTGACTATATACCGTCCTCGCCAATGCTTACCAACATCACGGGAACAATCGCAAACGACACGGAGAATGACAGTAACTTTGTACTCAGGAGGCTGCTTTCAAACGAAGCTTTTACCGAATACGACTACATACTGCTTGACTGCCGGACGATACTCGACCTCCTGATAAGCAATGCCCTTAACGCAAGTGACTACGTTATCATCCCGGTTGACCTCGGTATATACGCATACAACGGACTTGATAAAATGCTTGATAAGGTTGCCTCGATAAACAATACAACCAACCGCAGCCTGAGAGTATTGGGAGTACTGCTGAACAAGTTGCAGCGTACCAATGTCAAGACATCACTTGCAGAATCTATCCGCAGCGAGTATAGTGAGCTTACATTCAAGGCAAGTATTCCATATTGCCCGGCTCAGACAGAGCTTGCAGTTCTGAATCAGACAAGCTCCGTATTTGATGAACGCAGCTCCCTCGGTACTGCATTTATGAACCTGACAGATGAAGTCATAAGCATTGTGGCGGAATAAAGTGTGTCACCGTGACACACTTAGAAAGGAAAAGATGTAATGTACAAGTTAAGTGAACAGCCAGTAGCCAGAATAATTGATGAAATGGTTAATTTTAGACCGCTCTACCATAGGGTTGCTGTTTGTAAGGTCAAAGAACCATTTTCCATAAACGATGTTAATTATGAGGAAGGTGATCTGGTAGCATTGACTGGTGATTCAGAATCTAAAATCGAAATTGAGTATTATCAAAATATGAAGAAAAGACATTCATATGATATTCGTTATGGAGTATCTGGTGAAAGATTGAGCATAACTGTTGATGATTTCAAAAAACGCTTTGAACTATGTGAGGAAGAAACAATCAAAGTTGAAAAGATGATAAAAGAAGCAAATGACATTGCTTGTGAAGAATACTGCGAGATAGAAAACAAACGTGCTGAACCTCTTGACGAATATGGCTTTGCAACAATTGGAGCGATGACAATTATAGGTGCAAGTTTAACGTTATGGTGCTTATTATTTAAACCTGATACAAAAGCTTTCATCTTAACACTGCTAATATTTCTCGCTATAATCTTATGTTTCTTCTTGTTTAATTTTATAAAAGATATGAAGCATCGAGTTATAGAAAGAAAATACCTTGAAAAATACAATGAAATGGATAACCAAAGAGAACAGAGCGGAATGTATATTCCAGAAAGTGAGGAATAAAGTGTGTCACCGTGACACACTTGCAAAAGAAAACAGAGCAGACCGTCCAACACGCTAAAGGACACGTTCTGCTCTGCCACCAGACGAAAGTCTGATATAATCATTATATCTTACTCACAGGCTTTCGTCAAGTATCTGGAGGAAGAAAATGGTATTTATAAAAGTATTATATGCAGTCGCAATGATAATCTTCACTTACCGTCTACTGAATCGCAAGCGATGTACTGATCCCGAAGGAAATATAGAATTTATTTCAGTTTCTGAGGCAATTGAGGAAATGAACCGGACTAAGGAACAGCTTTCTTCAATTGAAGAAATGATAACCGACATAACGATTTGTTCCCCGGACGATCATAACAAGTACATCAGATGTGAGTGGGCAAACACTTTAGGTGAGTGTTTCAAGTATGATCTCTTCATTGACGGTAATGGAACAGTGTCAGATGAACTGCTCAGAATTGCTTATGCAGAGAGGTCAAGACTGCGTACCCTTCTCCGTCAGCAGATCAGAAATCTTAATGACCGGTGTAACGAAAACTGTAACGAAAACTATGCGTTTTCATCGGGGGAGGGATTAGATGATAAGTGATATTAAATATTGTAAACGCTGCGGAGCAATGATCTCAGACATTAACAATACAGACTGGTACAGGCATATGAGCGTGAAATACTGTGAGATATGCCGCAAAGAATCTGACCGGGAGAAAACAGCACTCCGGGTATATAATCTACGTCAGCGAAAGAAAGCAAAAGATAAACTCCGGGATGAGAAACTTGTCCTTATGGAGGAAAAGAATGAGCTGCTTGCAGAGGAGAACGTACTGCTCCGTCAGAGGTTAATGCAGCTCCGGGAAAAGGTTCTTAGTAATGAGAGTGTGTCACGATGACACACTAAGGGAGGAATAATAATGGATAATGAAACACTTGAATTTCAGGCAGTTCAGGAAAGCGAGAGAAATGATATTGCAGTGGAGGTAATCAGGAACCTGATTAGCAATACCGGAAAAAGTGATAAAACTATCGAAGAACTGCAAAAGCTGATAGTTTCTCTCAACTGGAACAGGCTTAGCTTATATTCCGACAGCGAATTATATTACAACAGCGATGAAGTTATGACTTGTAGAGAGATTTGTGAGGGAATCAAGGCAAATATGACCGAAGATTTCATAAATGAGATAAAAACAGTTAAAGACAGCTATGATACAGAATGGCAGCAGATGATAGTAATTGCAGTTCTTATTGGAAAGCTAATAAAAACACTTGACTGGACTTCTAAACCGTCAAGAACGATAGCTCAGACTTTCAGCAAACAGTCGCGGATGACTTGTGAAGAGGTATGCAACAGTATTATTTCAGCAGTTGATTATGAATTACAGAAGCCAATCAAGGATGATATTATCTCAGAAGTTATTAAAACAATGGCTGATAATTTCAGTCCGGAAAAGGCAAGTGAAATTACTTTCAGACATTTTGAAAAGAAGTATCCCGGATTTGAGAAGTTTTTAAAAGAGTGGATCGGGGAAGAATAAAGTGTGTCACTATGACACACTCGGAAAGGAATATATTATGACAAGATTTCAAGGTCATTATAAAATAGACTGGATTTCAATAAAAGAACAGCAGCCTAAAGAAACAGGATACTATTTCTGTTGCCATAGTAACAAATTACCCAGTGGCAGCAGATACAGTATTGAGTTGTGGATAGCAAGCGGAAATGACTGGATACAGGGCACTCGCAATCGTGACAGTATTGAATACTGGGCATATCTTCCGGACTTGCCGGAGGGATTCAACGAAGAATGGTAATAAGTGTGTCACCGTGACACACTCAGGAGGATAGTATGGCAAAGATTGATTTTACCGCAATGAAAAACAGCCGTAAAGCTGCCGAAGATCAGATCGAGGATAATATCCCGGCAGAGCTTGAAGAAAGCTATACAAGCGTATGGGGTAGCAATAAAGAGAACATCATCTACATAGAAACAACTCGGCTGATCCCTTTTGTGGACAAATACGGCAATACGCAGCCTTTCAAGCTGAACGAAAAGAAAGTCAGCCAGATAGCTGCAAGTGCAAAGGATATTGGCATAGTCACTCCGCTGACAGTCAGAGCTAAAGGTGATCTTTATGAGATAATCGCCGGACATCACAGACTTGCAGCTGCACAGCAGATAGGTCAGCTCAAAGTTCCTTGTATAGTCCGCAAGTACACAGACGAAGAAATGTACACAGTACTTGCTGAGAGTAACATCCAGAGGGACAGAACGCTGCCGAGCGAATACGGCAGAATCTTTGCCCGGTATATGGAGATCAGGGAGAGTGAGGACTTGACAGCTGAGGAAATAGCAGCGAAGTTCGATATATCAAAGAAAACGATGTACAGATATATCAATGTCAATTCTCTTATCTCTGAGCTTCAGGATATGACTGACAGCAAGATCATAAATATCGGTGCCGTTGATACTATATCTCAGCTTTCTGAGGACGAGCAGACAGCTCTTGCAGCTGTCCTTGATGAAGAAAAGGTCATATTCTCAGCTGCAATGGCAAAGCAGCTCAGAACACTCTCAGATAATGCTGAGGGCGAGCTGACTGAGAAAGATATGAGATTACTCTTTAAACGCAAAAGCTCCATACAGAAGCCAGAGAAGCGTTCTATAAGCAGTTCAGTTGTTAATAAGTATTTCACCCCCAATACTTCCGATAAGGAAATTGAGGAAACCATAGCTAAAGCATTGAAGATGTATTTTAGTCATAAATCTTGACATAAGTTACTGAATATTATATAATTGAAGATATTAATATATTAAGAAAGGCGGAATTAATATGACATTCAAACGCTTATCAACCGTACTAATCGCTCTTACAATGACTGCCTGCATTACAAGCTGCGGTGACAATGATGAAGAAAAAAGCAGCTCAAAATCAAGTGCTGTTGAAGCTCAAACTGTCGAATTAAGTACAGTTGAAACAAGTAAATCAACTCCTCCCCTCGGTGTTGGAGAATCATCAACTGAACCGGATTGGCAGAAAATCAAAGACGATTATCAGAACAGCGTATTAGATAAAGAGCGTAAACACGACGGATTTTACCTTATTGATTATATAACCGTTAATTTCAAAGGATATGAACATGATTCAGACGTTGAGGTAATAGTTGATTGGGATAAACTCGCAGCTGACCTTGGAAATGGTATCACTCCTGATTTTCTTGAACAGGTTTATCATATAAGTGTCCTAAATACAAAAGAAAACTCTCTCGACCATGCCAAAGTTGACGATCTTATCAATGGTGAAGAGGTTAATGTTCACTTGAGTGAAAGTACATTGCAATCTACATTCAAACAAAAGTATAGTAAAGAGCTTAAATACTTAGACGAAAATGTCTGGGGGGATAATGATAATCCTGCTATCGTAACCGGACTTAAAACAAAAGTTTTCCTTGAAAATGCAGCTGACGTTGACAAGAAAGCAATTAATGATTTCTTTGAGATAACAATGAATACTATCAAAGAGTCAACAAAAGAATATTCTGGTACAATGCTAAATAAAGGAAGTTCGGTAGATATTGATTTTGTTCTCGGCAGAAACAGTAAAATAACTGATGAAACCAAAAAGTGTAGAATCAATGATTATAAGGTAGAGAAAACTTATTTGGCTACCAGAACAGCAGCAAGCTATAATGATTCAGCTGCAAGCGGTCTGCCTGATAATATGGTGTTTAATATATATAAGCTAACTGTTGAACGATATGGCAGCGGAGAGATATTTGAAATGTATTATCGTACAGAAGTAGGAAATGTTCTGTATGAGAACGAAAAAATGGTTTTCAGCGATGAAGAAGTTGAGGTTCAGTTCGCCGGAACTACTGACGAGCTAATGCCTGACAGTAAATTCTGGGAGATACAAGAAGTAAAATAAGTGTGTCACGGTGACACGCTTTTAGTAAGGAGGCAGATGAAATGGTTGTATTACTATTCCCTTTGAAAGCAACAGCAACAATAGTATTGTTCTTTCTTAAAACTTTATTTAACTTACTTTCTTATATTGTACTTGGATGTTCTCTGCCGTTCGTACTGCTTTCAGAGTGGTTAGGATCTTTAATTGGCGTTCTTTCAGGATTATGTTTAATAGCTATGCTATTTGCTTGGCGATTCGGAGATCTGGAAGGAAAATATGTTATTGGCTGTGCAGCTATATTAGGACTATTAAGTGCATTGTTCTTTGCAGCAGAAGAGATAGCAGCAGCCATTCAATGCAAACTGGAAAGCGTTTCTGAATTCTTTGCAGACTTGATTTCAGATATGTGGGAATAAAGAAAAAGGACTGAGAAATCAGTCCTTTTCTATATATTATGGATTGCAGTTTTGGCAAGGATCATATCCCATTGCGATAACTTCCTCCCTTGTTCCAGTATAGTATTCTTTATTTTTGTCTTTCATTTTTTTGACACTTGCACAAGAAGGATAATGGAACTTATGGGTATTTGTATTTAACACGTATGAATTGGTATTCTGGTTATTATTTCTATCAATAACCTCTTGTGGAGGTTCGGTTGGCGGTTGAGATGTTATAGGTTCAGTTGGTTCTTCAATTAAACTCCAACTATCACCAGTAGCATAATCAATACCAATATTCGGCTGAACATTATAGCAGAAGATGCAGAATTGAATACCAGAACCATTATCTTCAAGAGAGTACGCTTCCATAAGAACACCGTTAGCAACTAAATTGTTACCCTCAAATACAGGTGTAACACGATATAGAACGTGTGCGTTATACGATTGAACATAGTTTGCAACTTTGCTTTCAAACGGCTCCATTCCCTCAACATTCATATACCGAGTACCGGTAATCAAGTTTTTTTCATTTGCATTTTCACCGGCAAGCTGATAGCCTATAAGATGACACCTATTATATAAGTATATATCCTCGATAATTCCTTTATAATTTGCAGTATGCCAACCAGAAGGCTTAACAGAACCTATTTCTCCTCTTTTTTCTGTTGGCATTAAGTCAACACTTATATTTGCGTATGCAACTCCACATCTTCCGAGACTATCTAAAGGACTGTATAATTCAAATGAATCTGTAGGAAATTCAGTAAAATATGGAACATTGTTATTAACCTCAACGTAAGGCTTTCCGCTATACTCTGGAACATCACTAAACGAAAATGAATCTGGTTCAGATAGTATAATAGTTTTTGTGGTAGTAGTTCTTGAAGAGGTTGTGGTGGTTGTTGTGGTCGTTGTGCTTGTAGTTGTAATTGTAGTAGATTCTGTCGTGTATTCAACTGTGCTTTCTTCATTATTAGATTCACTTATTATTTCTGAACTTGACGAAGTATTCTGTGAAGAGCTTGTTGATGTATCGCATCCATATAATCCAATACTGGTAATTATGGATAAAACTAATGCTACAATTCGTTTTTTCATTATTAGACCCCCTTTGAAATACTGTACTATATCTATAAACATATTATACCATTTATTGTTGTATTTATCAATAGACTATCAATAAATCTATGTAAACTTACTGTAAATCAACTTAAAAGAGTTTAACAGCAATTTGTCGTGATGTCCATTATAGGGAATCAAAAAAAGCGTTCATAAATCTCTATTCTAACGCACGAACGTTCATAAATAAAATACAGACCTTTACGAACTAAAAAACCGCCCATTTTCGAGCGGTTTACAGTAGTTCGCAAAGGTACACCTTTACGAACGATCGTTATTTTAGTTTTATTTCATTCCCTGAAAGATGAATCACAACAAAACAAGTTTTATTAGGATAATACCAACTATGTTCAGGTTCATAGACTTCAAATTCTAAACCGCTATTTGCAGACCACTTTACAAGAGCATCTCTGACTGTATCTACATTCTTATAAGTATTATAAGTAAGACAACAAACACCGGTATCTGTATTTTTAAAGTATTGGCTGTGATCTATAAAAGGCGGTGCAGTACCATAAGGATTATAAGAACCAATATAACCGCCTTGAACAAGAACCCATTTAACATTCCAGTTTACATCGCATTCTGTCATTTTTGAAAAGCCATTAGCATTTATGAAGTCTAAAAGCAGTTTTCTGTCAGAATATTCACAAGAATTGATGTGTTTCATAAAGTTTCTATTAATCGTAGTCCAAGCCATAATTCCTTCCTTTACTAAACGTTCAAGAACCTCTCGATAACGATCATTATTTCTTCCAGTCGTTTATCGCCGATACCTTTAATCTTACTCAGCTCTGCTTGAAGTGCCGGGAGATCTATTGTTTTGTCCTCGCTGCCCATAAGCTCATCACCATACCGCAGAATGAACTTTGTAAGTTCCTCACGGTTCATCTTCTTGATTTTCTTATATGTATCTCTATCAATAACTTCTTTATTAGTCAAGTTTCACACTCCTGTTCTATTCCTTATTATTTCTACATAGCCATTTGGAATATGGTTCTTTGTCAACTCCAAAACTTGCAAGGACATCAACAACATTTGTAAATGTTGAAGTACCCATATTCCTGATCCGAATAAGCTCATTTGGAGGTAGAGCTGCAACATCACGGAGTGTGCGTAGACCACAATTATGCAAACAATTATATGCACGAATTGATAAACGAAGAGTCTCCGATGTTGCAAGATCTTCCAATAGTATGTGTGGAAGTTCTTTTATATCTTTAAGATCAGAATCTCCTTGCCTTGCTGAGAATTCCTTAGCTTTTTCAATTTGATTGTAGCCTATTTTTGCTCCTTCAGCATATCCTTCCTTATATCCTTCATCAAACCCTTGCTTTTTTCCTTTTTCCGTGAGCATTTTCTCATAAGAATCGAAACCGAGAGTGATTATATATACGAAAGGACAGTTATCAAGTTTAGATAAAAGCCGTTCTTTAAGGTTCTTGAAACTATTTGATGTTAAATCGAATCGTTTGCAAATCGCTTTAATCGAAACATTATCACGATAATAAAGGTGAAAGACCTCTGCTTCATAGTCGGAGAATAAAACTGAGATAAAGTATTCAAATAAGTGTAATACATCTGCTCTGCCATAGTAAACAGTAATGTCACGATCTAACTTAGCTACTCTACGACTGTTATCTACCCAGTCTATAAAAGCATTAATAGGATATGATTTCCTTATCTCGGAAGTTGTCATATATCATCACAGCCTTCTTATCAACATTAGTTTACTGATTATTTGATGTTAGCAAGCTTCTGATACATCTTCATCAGCTCTGCCACGCACTCACTCTCAGTCATTGTCTTATAATCGAATCCGTATGCAGCCATAACAGCCTTGTCGTTGAGCTGATGAGCTTTTCGCAGTTCAGCTGGCATTGTCAACTCATCGTAGAGATCAGCGAGGGAACTGTCAGGATATTTTGCTCTTGCATCGAGTATCATCTGAGCAGTATGCTCTATTGCAGCTTTCTGTTCTTCTGTTGGTGTACACCATGGGAAGTTATTATAAACAATAGTGTTGGAATAACTAAAGTCACTTTTTAGTCTGCCACATACTAAACGCACCCACGCCATATGAACATTTGACATCAATACTCCAAAATGAAACAGTGTAGCATATGGCATAATATAAACTTTATCGCCAGATACGATTTCTTTACTTAATAATCCAATCGGGATATATTTACGCCGTTGAGATGATACTTTGGGGATTGCAATATAATCAACATTCTTATCATCACTGTAATAGCTCATTCTTGCAGGTAATGTTGGAGTATCAACAAATTTTCTTGTATCAGGACTTGAACTTTCTTCTCTAAAAGTTTTAACCATATTAATTCTCTTTAGAACTTTTGGGCACTTCTTTATCAATGATGGATCGGCGTTGAGCAACCATAAGCAATATCGTGGTTTCTGATCAATAAAATCTTTTCCCATCATAAATGGTCTAATAAAATTTGCAGATAATGGTTCTTCTTTATTTAGTAATTTCATTTCTTCTTCAGTAAGTATCAAATTACCCCCATCGACGAATTTACAGCCTTGATGTATTTCGGGTATATTACATAGCGGTGTTTTACGACTTTCAATAAAAATATTATCTGAGTCAGTAAGATATGCACTAATATTATTTACATAAAGAACACGATTCGAGTCATAAATCTTCTTCTGCCCATTACTCTTATTACTAAATCCAACTATAATACAATGAACGTGAGCTTTAATACTTGCTTCACTATCCCAATTAAAGGTTCTATGTGCATAGTCAATTTGAATGTTATATTTTTCAAAAAGTGGTTTCCAAAGATTACATACCTGTTCACCCTGACAAATAGAATTAGTAGAAACAAATGCACATTTAATTGATGTACCGTTTATATAATCAGCTGCTATTTTATACCAACAAGCCACATAATCCAGAGTACCATATTTTTCCCATTTGCCTAAAACTAATTTTGTATCCTCTTTATGACTATTTGTCATCCATTTACTACCTATAAAAGGTGGATTACCCATAATATATGATAGTTTATCTTTAGGAACTACACTTTCCCAGTCTATGCGGAGTGAATTTCCCTCGACAATGTTCGCATACGATCTCAGAGGAAGGAACGGAATATTATGCTCAACTATTTCCTCAGTCTCCTGCAACATCTGAGCTTCTGCTATCCAGAGAGCTGTTTTAGCTACCGTAACAGCAAAGTCGTTTATCTCAATGCCGTAAAACTGGGAAATGTTGACCTTAATAGGATCTATGTCAAACATCATCTGACCGTCAAGAATAAACTTTAATGCTTCATTTTCAAGTCGGCGGAGACTTATATATGTTTCTGTAAGGAAGTTTCCGCTGCCACAAGCCGGATCAAGGAATGTTAGACTTGCGAGTTTGTCACGGAATTCCTCAATTTTTGCTTTTTTTGTCTTATCAACCTTATATTTTGACTTTATATCTTCAAGCTCATTACGAAGCTCATCAAGGAAAAGCGGATCAATGACCTTGTGAATGTTCTCAATCGAGGTATAGTGCATACCTCCAGAACGTCTTGTTTCCGGGTTCAGAGTGCTTTCGAATACCGCACCGAATATCGTAGGTGATATTCCAGACCAGTCGAAATCCTCACTTGCATTTCTGAGAATAAGATCAACGATCTCGTCAGTAAAGCGAGGTATCTCGATGTGTTCATCGGCAAATAAACCGCCGTTGACATAAGGAAATGCTGCAAGGTCATCATCCATATAAGGATCACGTTCTTCCGGTTTTGTATCGAGAACCTGAAACAGCTCTATAAGAGCCTTACGGAAATCACGAGCCGTAAAACGCTTCATATAGTTATGGAACATCTGATGTTTGCCGAATATATCAGCATCCTCTGCATACAGACAGAAAACGAGACGAACGCATAGTTTATTAAGGCTTTTCAGAGTTTCCTCACTATCAGGCTCGGAGTACTGCTTGAGGATAGCATCGTACATCTTTCCGACAAGTTCACCGGCTTTTAAGGAAATCTCCATTTCCTTTTTAAGATTTTCGTTGCCCGTTTCTACAAGGAACTGTAAACGATAATAGTCTTTCGCAAGGTCTTTCAGGAATATCTGCTCAGGTTCACCGTTTGGCTTCTCCATATCATAAACGAGAAATTCACCGAAGTTACAGGTAACTATCCAACGAGGACGTTTTGAATATGGCAGCTCCGCAGAATAGCGTTTTGCTTGCTGAAACGGAGAAAGGATAGAGCCGTCTGACTGCTTTATGCCTTTTCGCAAGTCCTTATCTAAGCTCTTTTGCTCAATCAGGACGTGTGTTGACGGAATAAAACCGTCAATAAAGCTTGTATGATCGAGCATAACCTGATCTTCAAAACTGATAAAACCGGCTATATCACTTACTCCGTACACATTCACAAGCAAATCTATCCAGAACTGCTGCGACTGTCCTTTTTCATAGCCTTTTCCTTGCCAACGTGCTGCAAACTCCTTTGCAGCCTTTTTCTGTTCTTTATCAGTCATTTTATATCCCTCACTTAAAATAATGATATGAAAGCCATACAATACGGTATATTCGATGTTTGAAAGCTTAATTAACGCAACATTTTTTCAAACATTTCCATCATCTTCTTCGTGAATTCACCTAATTCAACAGTTTCTTTTATGAATATCAGTTTTTTAACCACATCAAGGATTGTATTTACATATCCTTTAGTTTTAGATGATTCTAATTCTTTTGCACAAGCAATTAATTTATCATTTTTTGATGAAATCATTTCATCTTCAGCATCATTGATCGTTTTTATCCTTAACAATTCTGCATCTATAAACTTTTTTAGAGTTTCAATATTTTCTTCTATTCTTTTAGGGTATTTTTCAAAATATTCCAGAGCTTTCTTATCAGGAATTATTTCGCCTTTTTCATTACTTTTAAATTTAGCCTTCCAAGTACTGTAAAAATTTTCTGATTTTAATTCGTCACTATAATTGTCGAAAACGTTATTATATTCGTTCTTGAATTTTTCAAATTTACTACTTATTGTATCGTGTTCTGGAATACTTAATAATTCTATTTTTGAAAAGTATAATGCTGAATAAACTGAATACATATATTATCACTCCTGTAATCTTTATGGTATAATTATAGATTCTCTTGTATAAACATTATAACATAGATGTTTAACATTTGCAATAAAAAAGTGTGTCACGGTGACACACTTTTCTCATAGTTCTTTACAAGCTTATAAAATGTAGTCTTTTTCAATCCTATGTTTTTCATAGCTTGAACGGCAGTTATTGAGCCTGACTTCCATTCATTGTAGATGTTTTCCCAATTTTCAGGAAAATCTGCTTTAGGTCTGCCAAGATATTTTCCAGAAGCCTTTGCAGCTTCAATGCCTTGTTGCTGCCTTTTTAATATATTCTCACGTTCTTTTTCGGCAGTATAGCTCAATATCTGGAGAACGAGGTCAACTATGAAACGCTTATCCAGACTATCACTGCCTTTACTTGTATCAAGTAATGGCATATCGAGAACTTTAATATCAGCTTCAAGATTATAGGTTATATGCTGCCATTGATCCCTGATTTCCTTATAATTCCTGCCGAGCCTGTCCAGAGAAGTGATTATAAGCAGATCTCCTGAGTGCAGCATAGGAGCAGTTTCAGCTGTCCCTACAAGGCTATTATAGCCTTTACGATTAAAGTCCTTTCCACTTGCCTTATCGGTGATTATGTACCTATCATCCGAAATATACTCACGCAGCATTAGCAGCTGACGTTCAAGATTCTGGTCTATGCTTGATACTCTTGCATATCCGTATATCATAACTACTCCTTTATGAAAAGCGGAGCCGTTAAGCTCCGCTTATTCTGTTATAACGCTTCTTTCTCCTGAGAATTATCCGGAGTATTATTCTTAGCCTTTTCAGCAAAATCACGCTGTATACTGCGAGAAAACAATGGCTTTTCCTGAGTATTTTCAGCCGTTTGCTTGTCGCTTTCTTTAGCATCCTTATCAGTAACTTTCTCCGGAGGCTGTAATTCAATCTCAATCTGAGCCAGACGTTCCATTTTATCGTGCAGCTCCGCTGCTTGTGGGAACGGTTTGTTCATTTCGATCTCGCCCTCAGCGATCAAAGTCTTTAGTTCCGCTTCTCTTGCGATGAGGTTATCTAAGTTTTGCGGAAGTCCGGATATAGCGTTCTCTATTCTTGTAATATTACCGCCCGGAGAAGTACCAAGATTGATACGATAAGGCTGATTCTCACGTTTCAGCTCCGCTACATACTGCTGCTGCCACGAATTAAAGGAAATACTGATCTTGAAACCTTTGTATTCAGCCAAAGTCTCCATTTTCTCAGCATTAGGAGTACATTTGTCTCTCATTGCAGCAAGTAAAGCTTCACCGGCTTTCTCACGCTCAGAATAGGTCACACCGCCGATCTTTATATCCAGTATCTTCTTTCCGTCCTCATTGAGCCTATCCGGAACGCCTTCAAGGTATTTGATGTCCTCCTTTATATACCCGATACGCTTAGTTGTAGCTTCAAGCTCAACAGGATACTTCTTCAGAACATTGTCTTGCAGCTGATAATGCTGATTGTCATAGCTCGACTTTATCATTTTTAGCTCTGCGATCTCATTTTCAAGTGTCATTTTCTCTTTTATAAGAGGATTTCCGGCACATAGAGCCTTTACCTCTGAGTAAGAAAGTGCATTTGCATCCACATCGGCACAGTTTCTTGCCGGAGACTTTGAAGTCATAATCTGACCGATAAACTTCTGCTTGTTCTCCAAAGTCTGGAACAAATATGAATCGAAAGTTTTCTCCGTAACATAGCGGAAAAGATGAACTTTCTTGTTCTCATTTCCTTGTCGTACCATTCTTCCACGTCGCTGCTCCATATCTGCCGGACGCCAAGGTGCATCAAGATCGTGAGAAGCCACAAGCTTTGTCTGTACATTTGTACCGCAGCCCATTTTCGCAGTCGATCCTATAAGAACTCTTATGTCTCCACGGCGAACTTTTGCGAACATTTCAGCTTTCGCAGTTTCGTTCTTTGCTTCGTGAATAAATGCTATTTCTTCTCTCGGAACACCCTTTGAAACGAGTTTCTCACGAATATCGTCATATATGGAGATCTTTCCGACTTCTTCAATAGCATCGTCATTGACCTTTTCTTCGTCCTCTGTGTCTGTTTTTGTCGGTTCTGACTTTATATTAGGTACACCCATATCGCAGAATATAAGCTGTGTCGAACGATCTTCCTTTGTTTCATTCCAGATATTGAATACATTCTCGACACAAAGATTGACTTTTGTTCCCGGTTCATCAGGCAAAAGCGGATTTATAAGTCTCTGATCCAGTCCGCATTTGCGTCCGTCATTGGTAACACAGAGCATATTGTCCACGCTGCTGTCAACGCTGCCACTCTGAATCTTGTCTGCACGTTCAGCAAGTGAAGCTACTATATCAGTCTGAATTTTGGTAGGCTTTGCAACAATTGTCTGTGTTTCACACTCCGGTACATCGAGGTTGAGCTGATCGGAAGTCTTAATATCTGCAACTTCCTTGAATAACGACATAAGCTCCGGTATATTATTGAACTTCGCAAAACGTGTTTTCATTCGGTAATCGTTACCGGCAGGACGTACCTCATAAGCTGATACAGTTTCACCGAAGTTTGCTGCCCAACAATCGAAGTGCTTCAAGCCAAGATCTTCAAGGCGGTCACTCTGGAGATACTTCTGCATAGTATATATCTCCGTCATTGAGTTTGCAACAGGTGTGCCGGTTGCAAAAGTAGTACCACGATTACCGGTTATCTCATCGAGGTAACGGCATTTAGCGTATAGATCCGGAGTTTTCTTAGTGTTCTGATTCGTAGAAATGCCCGAAACATTGGTCATTTTCGTAGTCAGGAACAAATTTTTGAACTCGTGAGCCTCGTCAACGAACATCTTGTCAATGCCGAGCTGCTCAAACGTAACGACATCGTCCTGATTTTCATTTTGAAGCTTTTCAAGCTTAGTTTCAAGGTTCTTTACAGCCTTTTCCATTTGCTTAACGGTAAACTTAGCTCCGTCCTGATCTTGCATTTCCTCAATACCGTTCCGGAGATCGTCTATCTGTTCCTGAATAGTTTTCTGCTGCCTTTCTATGGATACCGGTATCTTTGTTATCTGAGAATGACCGATAATAACAGCATCAAAATTGCCGGTAGCTATCTTAGCACACAGCTTCTGGCGATTTTCCTTAGTAAAATCGTTCTTTGTTGCGACCAGAATATTCGCATTAGGATAGAGCCTTAAAAAGTCCTGTCCCATCTGCTCTGTCAGGTGATTCGGAACTACCATAAGCGACTTATGATGAAGTCCAAGACGTTTTCCTTCCATAGCAGTCGCTATCATTTCAAAGGTCTTGCCAGCACCTACTTCGTGAGCAAACAGCGTATTACCGCCATATAGAGCGTGTGCAATAGCATTCTTCTGATGATCTTTAAGTGTTATCTCCGGATTCATACCGGGGAAAGATAGATGTGAACCGTCATACTCACGGGGCTTTGTACTATTGAAAAGTACGTTGTATCGCTCTACTAAGAACTCTCTGCGTTCCGGATCTTTGAATACCCATTCCTTGAAAGCTTCTTTTATAGCTCTCTGTTTCTGCCTTGCAGCAGCAGTTGCCTTATCATCGAGGACGTTCTTCTCTTTTCCCTCATCAGTCTCTATTTTCTTTGTGACCTTTGTATCTCTGAGGTTAAGTGCATCCTCAAGGAGCTGATAACCATTACGCTTTTCTGTTCCATATGTAGTAGTTGCTGTAACATTATACTTATCAGCCGACTTGTTTGTAATGCTCCAAGTTGCTGTCGCACCGCTGTATTTGACCTCTATCGAAGCTCCACGCCACTTGTGTTCATATGGCTGAAACGTTCTCGGAGTTTTGAATGTCTCGACCATAAACTGCTGAATATAGTCTATCGGAATCCAAGTAGCACCAAGCCGTATATCTATATCACCGGCAGTAAGCTTTTCCGGCATAGCAGCTTTCAGAGCTTCAACATTCGATGAATACAGAATATCATTCTTTGCAGCAGCCTCCGCAGCAGCAAGCTTGTTCCTGATGTTGCCGGAAAGGTACTCGTCAGCCATTTCATACTTCGGATTACCCTCGCTGTCTATTTTCTCAGGGTTCGGATAGATAACACGATGTAGGTCGGAGATTATCTTGTTTCGGTCAAATCCGGTAAGACTCTGCATATATTCCAAATCAACCTTTGCACGTTCTGAAATAGATATAGCCAGAGCTTCCTGAGAAGTTGAAACGTGAGTGATCTCAACTTTTGGTCTTACAGTTCTCTTTGAGAATATATCGGCTTTTCCGACTACCTGACCATTCTCGACTTTTTCAAGTGATTGCAGCAGCGGAGCTGATATATCGTCCTTGAAAACCTTTATATTAGCCTTATCATTGAGGTTTCCGTATTTTGCAACGAACTTGTCATACTTAGCTGTGAGCTTTTCCTGTGCAGCCTGAACCTGAACGTCTGAGCCACCTTGAAGCTGAACGTCCAGTACATCACGAACGGCAGCGTTTATCTCCGCCATACCGTATATTCTCTTATATGAGCCTGAATTCTTTACCGGGAGAAGATCTTCATTGTTGCGGTAATACAGCTGATTATCCTTGATAATATAGCTGAAATTTTTCATATCATCTTCTGCCGGCAATACCGTCAGCTTATCCGGAGCTTCTGCTGCCTTCTCAGTTCTCTCAGCTCTTTCGACCGGCTTTATCTCGCAGCTGATGTTCTGCAATGCTTTTCTCAGCTCAGTCCTGAGATCCTGTCCTTCAACCGGTACACACATAGTATCTTTATTGCCGTAGAGCTTGTTGCCTTCAACGATCTTACCGATAACCATTTCAGGATGCTCTTCAAAATATTTGTTTATCTGTAAGCCGTCTGCGGTATTTCCGAGCTTTGTCCATTCAGGTTCAGCACCGATAACCGGTTCTTCTCGCTTCTGGAGGAAAAGAATATCCGATGTTACCTCAGTACCGGCAATAGACTTGAAAGCATTGTTTGGAAGTCTTACAGCTCCTACAAGCTCCGCACGTTCAGCAAGGTATTTGCGGACAGTATCATTCTGCTTATCAAGCGTTCCCTTTGAAGTGATGAAAGCAACTACACCGCCGGGACGGACTTTATCGAGCGTTTTGGCAAAGAAGTAGTCGTGAATTTTGAAATGGTGCTTATCATAGCGTGAATCAGCTACCATTATATCACCGAAAGGGACATTGCCGACAGCTATATCGAACTTGTTATCGCTGAATAA
>JAEEGJ010008110.1_pt1 | contig 29247 bp, 28 predicted proteins | sample 8958761 | NCBI WGS metagenome assembly JAEEGJ01 (sample SAMN16246546, study PRJNA631951) | gut metagenome | biome: gut microbiome; feature: rumen; material: RS-attached | host: Bos | place: Iran: Karaj | collected 2018-10
CGCCCTCCAGCTTCACAGGACCCGGGGCAGCGGTATACCGTTCCCGGGGATAACCCAGGAACATGCGGATGCTCTGCTTCGGGTCGATCCCCAACACGGAATCCCGGGGACCGGTCATGCCCAGATCCGTGATATACCCCGTGCCTCCGGGAAGGACCCGGTGATCGGAGGTCTGCACATGGGTGTGGGTGCCCCAGACTGCGGTGACACGCCCGTCCAGATACCAGCCCATGGCCAGCTTCTCCGAGGTGGCCTCCGCATGGAAATCCAGAAGCCGCACCTTTGCCCGATCCCCCGCCTCCCGCAGGATGCGATCCGCGGCGGCAAAGGGGTTGTCCGGTCCGAAATCCATATCGCAGCGGCCGATGAGGTTCATGAGCAGCACGGGACCGAAGGGGGCCTCCAGGACCCGCCACCCGAAGCCCGGAGCCTGAGGCGCATAGTTATGCGGTCTGAGGAGCCAGGGCGCATCGTCCAGAAGGTCGAAGATATCCTCCTTCTGGAAGGCATGGTTCCCCAGGGTGACGGCGTCCGCTCCGGCATCCATGATCTCTTCCGCCTGCCGGGCGGTGATCCCCACGCCGGCGGCATTCTCCCCGTTCACCACGATGAAATCCGCCCCGGTGAGCTTTTTTATGCTTCGGAGCTTCCGGGAGACCAGTTCCAGGCCGCTCTTGGCCACCACGTCCCCGATGGCGAGGATCCTGACTTCCATGACTGCTGTTCTCCTTTATTCTTGCTTCTTTTCCGCAGTATACCACAGGACCGCCGGTATGGGGTAGGGGGCAATCCGCCTTACATTATGCTTTTTTCTGAATTTTCACTCCGATCCCCCTTTACAAGCGGAGAAAGCTATGTTAAAATGGCACGGTTTATTGAGCCCCTCTGCCGGGTGGTGGGATCCGTACCTTTCCCCCCACGACTCAGCAATGCGGGCAAAACAGGAAGAAAGGAAGTATACCCCCATGATGCTCAAGGACGAAAAGACTGCCATTATCGAAGGCAACCGCACCCACGAGACCGATACCGGCTCCCCCGAGGTCCAGATCGCCATCCTCACCGCCCGGATCAACAACCTCACGGAGCACCTGAAGGTCCACCCCAAGGACAACCACTCCCGCCGCGGCCTGTTCAAAATGATCGGCAAGCGCCGCAGCCTTCTGGATTACCTGGCCCGGAAGGACATCGAGCGTTACCGCGCCTGCATCGCCAAGCTGGGCATCCGTAAGTAAGTCCCAAGCAGGGGGCTGTTGCTTTCGCAACAGCCCCTTTTTCCCAAACCGAATTAACCATTATGACAGCAGATCACCGGCTTTTTTAGCAGTTGAACGAAAGCGCAAGCCGGGTTTTCGCTTTGGTTCAAGTGCTAAAGGGCACGGGTCTGCGGAAAGGAAACGAAATGATCATTACCCACAGAGAATTCCCCAACCAGAAGAAGTACGAAATGGAGTATGCCGGCAGGCCCCTCTCCTTCGAAGTGGGCAAGCTGGCTGAGCTGTGCAACGCCGCCGTTCTCACCAAGTACGGCGAAACCACCGTCCTGGTGTGCTGCACCGCTTCTCCCCGGCCCAAGGAGGGCGTGGACTACTTCCCCCTGAACGTGGATTTCGAAGAAAAGCTCTATGCAGTCGGCCGCATCCCCGGCGGTTTCCTGCGCCGGGAGGGCCGCCCCTCCGAGAAAGGCACCCTGGCCTCCCGCATGATCGACCGTCCCATGCGCCCGCTCTTCCCCTCTGACCTGCGCAACGACGTGGTCATCACCTGCACCGTGCTCTCCGTGGATCCCGACTGCTCCCCGGAAATCACCGCCATGCTGGGTGCCAGCGCCGCCACCGCCATCTCCGACGTGCCCTGGAACGGGCCGATCGGCGGCGTGGTCCTGGGCTGGGATGGAGAAAAGTACCTCTTCAACCCCACCGCCGAGGAAAAGGACACCTCCCGCATGACGGTCACCATCGCCGCCACGGCGAAAAAGATCGTCATGATCGAGGCCGAGGGCAATCAGATCCCCGAGGATGTGATGTTCGACGGCATCATGAAGGCCCATGAGGTCATCAAGCCCGCCATCGCCCTCATCGACAGAATGGTGGAAGAGATCGGCAGACCCAAGTTCAGCTACGCCCATACTTCCTTCAACGAGGAGCTCTTCGCCAAAATCGTGGAAGAGTATTACGAGAAGACCAAGTACACCATGGACACGGATGACAAGAACGTCCGTGAGGAACGGTGGAACCAGGTCGCGGAGGAAGTCTTTGCCGAGTTCGGCGAGGAGTATCCCGAGGTCACCGCCCAATGGGAGGAGATCACCTACCGGATCCAGAAAAAGGTCGTGAAGGAGTGGCTGCTCCAGGGCAAGCGTGTGGACGGCCGCGCCATGAACCAGATCCGTCCTCTGGCGGCGGAAGTCGGCCTCATCCCCCGGGTCCACGGCTCCGGTCTCTTCACCCGCGGTCAGACTCAGGTGCTCTCCATCTGCACCCTGGATACCCTGGAGGCCCAGCAGAAGCTGGATACCATCTGGCCCGAGGCCACAAAGCGGTATATCCACCATTACAACTTCCCCGGCTTCTCCACCGGCGAAGCCAAGGGCTCCCGCAGCGCCAGCCGCCGGGAGATCGGCCATGGCGCCCTGGCGGAAAAGGCCCTGGCCGCCGTCATCCCCAGCCCCGAGGAATTCCCCTACACCATCCGTGTGGTGAGCGAAGTTCTGTCCTCCAACGGTTCCACCTCCCAGGGCAGCGTCTGCGGCTCCACCCTGGCGCTGATGGATGCGGGCGTGCCCATCAAGGCCCCCGTGGCCGGCATCTCCTGCGGCCTCATCTCCGATGGGGACAAGTGGAACACCTTCATCGACATCCAGGGCGTGGAAGACTTCCACGGCGAGATGGACTTCAAGGTAGCCGGCACCAAGGCCGGCATCACCGCCATCCAGATGGACCTGAAGAACGACGGCCTCATCCCCGAAGTCATCCGCAGCGCTCTGGACATCACCCGGGAAGCCCGGATTCAGATCCTGGACGAGATCATGCTCCCCGTAATCCCCGAGCCTCGGGCGGAGCTGGCCCCCACCGTGCCCAAGATGCTCAGCATGCGCATCGACGTGAACAAGATCCGCGAGGTCATCGGCAGCGGCGGCAAGACCATCCAGAAGATCGTGGCCGAGTCCGGCGCCAAGGTGGACGTGGAAGAGGACGGCATGGTCTACTTCTCCTCCCTGGATATCGAGAACTGCCGCAAGGCCATGAAGATGGTGGAAGCCATCGTCTTCGTGCCGGAGACCGGTGCCCTGTACTACGGCAAGGTCACCCGGATCATCCCCATCGGCGCCTTCGTGGAGCTGGTGCCCGGCAAGGAGGGCATGGTCCACATCAAGGACCTGGAGTTCAAGCGCACCGAAAAGGTGGAGGACGTGCTGAACGTGGGCGACATGACCTGGGTCAAGTGCCTGGGCGTGGACGAGCGCGGCCGTCTGAACCTGTCCCGGAAGGACGCCTACCGGGAGCGGGAGCAGCAGGGGCTGAAGGACTGAAAGCCAATAAAAACCAAGCGCGGAAGGTCAGATGACCTTCCGCGCTTCTTTCGTCCTGTGCTCTATTTCTCGAACTTGACGGTGAAGTAATACAGATACTCGTTTTCGTCGGAGATGTCCCCCTGTTCCAGGGAGCTGATATCCCTCACCCACAGAGCACCCGGAGAGTAGGTCAAGGCCAGCAGGCCGATCTCCTCCCCAAACCGGATGGGTCTTGTGTCTTCCAGGCTGACGGAAGCCCGGCCGTAATACTCCCTTTCCTCCGCCTCCCCCAGGATCGGCACCTCGGTGGACAGCTTGCTGCACTCATCCGCCAGGACCGTCTTGACGCAGTCATGTGCAAAATCCGGGATCAGAACGACCATTCCTCCCGATGGAGACTCCAGATACGCGTTTTCCCTGGCTATAACTTGCTGGTCAGCCAATTCACCCCTCCGGTACAGATAAACCGTCACCGTGACCGTCTTATACGGCGCATCCGTTCCATACCGGTAGAGAAATGCACCATCCACACCGGAGAGCAGCTCCGCCGTCTTCTGCTCCGGGCTGTCCCGATCCAGTGCGGCGATGTAGTTTCCCGGTCCTCTGTCCCGGAAGAGGGCCCAGCCTGTTGCGGCCAGCGCCAGGATCGCTACCGCCAACAGGAGCACGGCGATCCCCTTCAGCTTTTTCTGCCGCCGTTTTCCCTCCGCAGTCACCCGGATCAGGTTGTCTTCAGACCGTTTCTCCAGTTCTTCCCGACTGATCGGCTCTCCCGCCAGGAATTCGTTGATGCTGATGCCCAGAATATCACAGAGCTCCTGGTATACGGATACGTCCGGCAGACAGACTCCCCGCTCCCATTTGGAAACGGATTTGTCGCTCATTCCCAGTTTTTCCGCCACCTGACGCTGGGTCAGGCCCAGGGCCTTCCTTCGCTCCGCAATAAACCTTCCGATCTTCAGCAGATCCACAGAGCGCTCCCTCCTTTGCAGCCGGATCGTAGCATTTTTGCAGGAAAAAGAACACCCCTTATGGGTAGAATTCGGGTGTTCCCGCGAAAAAAGTACCCGGGACGGCTCTCCGCTGGAGAGAGGTCCCGGGCCATGTGCAGTCTTGTATGATCAGGCTTTTTCCGGTCCCGTGCCGGGCTCAGCCAACAGTTCGCCCACCTTGTACACGTCCCCGGCGCCCACGGTGAGGATCATGTCCCCGGGCTTTGCCTCCCGCCGGATGCTCTCCGCGATGGAGGCGAAATCCGGGTAAAACTCCGCTCCGGGGATCCGGTCCGCCAGGTCCCTGGAGGAGATGCCTATGGTGTTCTGCTCCCGGGCGGCATAGATCTCCGCCAGCCATACCTTGTCCGGCTGGGACAGGACCTTCACAAACTCGTCGAAATGCTGCTGGGTGCGGGTATAGGTGTGAGGCTGGAAAACGGCCAGCACCCGCTGATAGCCCATTTTTGACACCGCCTGCATCAAGGCCGCAAACTCGCTGGGGTGGTGGGCATAGTCGTCGTAGATATCCGCTCCGCTGCAGCTGCCCTTGAATTCGATCCGCCGGCCCGCGCCCCGGAAGGCCTCCAGCCCCCGGGCGGCAGCTTCCGGGCCGACCCCCAGGCGAATGGCCGCGGCGCAGGCCGCCAGGGCATTATACACGTTGTGCCTGCCGGGGATCTGCAGCCGGATATGGCCCCATTTCTTTCCCCGATAGAGCACGTCGAATTCCGCGCCTCTGCCCTCGGTCAGTCCGTCCGGACGCACGTCCGCCTCGGGAGAAAAGCCGAAGGTACACAGGGGGCGATCCAGCCCCGCCAGGGCGGACATGGAATTCGCGTCGTCCCGGTTCGCCACCACCAGCCCGTCCGCCGGGGTGAGCTCCGCAAAGGTACGGAAGGACTTCTTCACGTTTTCCAGATTCCCGAAAAAATCCAGATGGTCGTCGTCCACATCCAGGATGACGGCGATGGTGGGGCTGAAGCTGTGGTATGAGTTGTAATACTCGCAGGATTCCAGTATAATGGTGTCGCCTTTGCCCAGACGGTAACCGGAGCCCAGAAGGGGCAGGGTACCGCCGATCATCACCGTGGGGTCCAGATCCGCCGCCATGCAGATATGGGTGAGCATGGAGGTGGTGGTGGTCTTGCCGTGGGTCCCGGCTACGCAGACGCCGTTGCGGTAATGCTGCATGATGGCGCCCCAGGCCTGGGTCCGCTCAAACAGGGGAATGCCCAGTTCCCGGGCGGCGGCGACCTCGGGATTGTCGTCCCGGGCGGCGGCGGTACGGACGATGAAATCCGCGCCCCGCACGTTTTCCGCCTGCTGACCGATAAATACGGGGATCCCCTTCTGCCGCAGCGCCTCCACCGCGGGGCTGTCCTGCATATCGGAGCCCCGGATCGTCAGGCCCTTGCTCTTCAGGACCTCGGCCAGGGGGGACATGCTCACCCCGCCGATGCCGATCAGATGGCCGACCTTCCCCGGCTTCATGTAGGCAAAGAAATCGGAAACCGTCATGATATTCCCCTCTTCTGCTCCGTGTCCCCGGAATGGGGCAGGCGCTGAATTTTATGTTCCGTATCCATCATATTCCGTTTTGACGGAGATTACAACTCCCCGGGAGAAAATTCTCTCCGGCAGGGAGTTCCAGGAGGTGAAGGGCGTGCGTATACTGATCCTCAGCGTCACCGCAGGCGAGGGGCACAACACCTGCGCCGCCGCCCTTCGGGAGGCGCTGGAGCGCCGGGGGCACGAGGTCACCGTGGCGGATCTGTACCGCTGCTGCGGCGTGCCCAGCCGGCTGACCGACCGCATCTACCGCACCTGCGCCAAGGATTTCCGGCAGAAATACAGCCGCACCTATACCCGCCTTGAACGGGATGAACGCTTCCGCCGCCGCTGGGAGAAGCGCTTCCTGCCGGGCTGGCTGTACCTCAGGATGAAAGCCTGGATGCTGGGCCGGGAATACGACTGCGCCGTATGCATGCACGTGTTCGCCGCCAGAGTGCTCACCGGTCTGCGGCAGCAGGGCCTTATACGCATGCCGATCCTGGGCGTGAACACGGATTACTGCCTCCACCCCTATTGGGAGGACTGCCCCGGATTGGACGGTCTGGTCATCCCCACGGAGGAGATGCGGGAGGAAGTCCTGCACCGGAACATTCCTCAAGATATCATCCTGCCCCTGGGCATCCCCATCCGCTCCCCCGGGCGCTGTCAGACGTCCCGGGAGGAGGCCAGGGCGAAGCTCGGCCTGCCCGGGGGAAAGCTGGTGCTCCTTATGGGGGGCTCCATGGGCTACGGCCATATCTTCTCCACCGCCCTGGCTCTCCGGAAGCAGGAGATCACCACCGTCTGCGTCTGCGGCCGGAACCGGGTGCTGCGGGAGCGGCTTCTGCCCTTCCGGAACGACCGCCTTCGGGTGCTGGGCTACACTCGGCTGCTGCCGGAATACATGGCGGCGGCGGACCTGGCCGTCACCAAACCCGGCGGTCTTTCGCTGACGGAACTGGCGGCGGCGAGGGTGCCCGCCGTCCTCACCAGCCCCATACCCGGGCACGAGGAACGGAACCTGCGCCTGTGGACCCGCCTGGGAGCCGCCGCGGAGGGCGGCGGGGACGGGGAATCCACCGCCCTCCTGGTGACGGAGCTGCTGGCGGACGAGGGAAGGCTGCGGAAAATGCGAAGCGCCCTGGAAGCCCTCAGCCCTCAGGACGCCGCAGAAAATCTGTGCCGTTTCGTGGAAACCCTTGACAAAACATCCGCGTATGATTAAAATCTAGTCGACCAAAGAGTCAGAGTAGGTGCCGCGCATCAAGTGCCGCCGGGATGGGAAGTCGCCCGCGGACGAAAAATCCGGAAACCGGATTTGTGTTGCGGTACTGCGTCCGCTGACACAATATGGCAAGCCTCGTTCTCCCGCCTCGGGAGCATCGTGCGTCTTCCTTCTGTGCCAGCGCAGCTTGGTTGAGAAGGAAGGCTTTTTTTGTGAACTATCAGGAATCTCTGGACTATATCCTGGGTACCCCCAACCCCGGCGGAGTCTACGAGCGGAACGTGATGGAGACCCTGATGCATGAGCTGGGAGATCCTCACAAGGACTGCCGGTACGTGCATATCGCGGGCACCAACGGCAAGGGCTCCACGGCAGCTTATATCGCCTCCGTTCTGCAGAAGGCAGGATACAAGACCGGCCTTTATACCTCTCCCTATATCCAGCGCTTCAACGAGCGGATCCAGGTGAACGGAGTCCAGATCCCGGACGACGCCCTGGCGGAGATCACCACCGAGATCGCCGCCGCTACGGAGCGGGTGCAGGCCAAGGGCTACCGCCGCCCCACCATCTTCGAGCTCATCACCGCCCTGGGCTTCTGCTGGTTCAGCCGGGAGAAGTGCGACATCGTCTCCCTGGAGGTGGGCATGGGGGGACGGCTGGACGCCACCAACACCATCGAACAGAGCGAAGTCTCCGTCATGGTGAACATCGGCTTCGACCATATGGAATTCCTGGGGGATACCCTTCCCCTCATCGCCGGCGAGAAAGCCGGGATCATCAAGCCCCATGGGGACGTGGTGGTCTACGGGCAGGAGCCCGAGGTGGAAGAGGTCTTCCGCAAGGCCTGCGAAGCGAAGGGCGCTTCCTTTGCCATCTCCGACAGCAGCAAAGCCGTGGTGAAGGAAAACACCGTGGACGGCACCGTTTTTGACTTCGGCGGCTATGAAGACCTGCGCATCTCCCTTCTGGGCAAGTACCAGGTGCGCAACGCCTGCACCGCCGTCACCGCCATCCAGCACCTGCGGCGCCACGGCTGGAATATCTCCGACCTGGCCCTGCGGGAGGGCCTGTGGGAGACCCACTGGCCCGGCCGTCTGGAGCTTCTGCGGAAGGATCCCATCGTCATCGTGGACGGAGCCCACAATCCCCAGGGCGCCGAGGCGCTCATGGAGGCCATGGCCGCCCTTTTCCCCGGCCGGAAGTTCCGCATCGTGGTGGGCGTCCTGGCGGACAAGGATTATACCGCCAGCATCGATATCGCCGCCCCCTATGCGGAGAAGTTCTATGCCGTGACTCCCCCCTCCTATCGGGCCCTCAGTTCCCAGGAGCTGGCGGAGGTGATCCGGCATCACAGCGGCACGCCGGTGCAGCCCTTTGATAGTATCCCCGCGGCCATCGAGACCGCTTTGCAGGAGGCAGACAAGCAGGACATCCTCTGCATCTTCGGTTCCCTCTATCAGGTAGGGGACGTCCGCAGTTATTTCGGGAGGAGCGTGTTCTGAATGAACAAAAAAACTACCTTTGCCCAGGATCTGCTGGTGTTCAAGAATGTCCGGGCACTGACCCTGGCAGCCATGCTCACCGCCATGAGCGTTGTCATCGGCATTCTGTGCAAGAACTTCCTCACCTTCAACATCTATTACCGTATCACCTTTGAAAATCTTCCGGTGATCTTCGCCGCCATCGTCTTCGGGCCCTTTATGGGTGCGGCGGTAGGCGTGTGCGCGGACCTGGTCAGCTGCCTCTGCTCCGCAAATCCCGTGGTGAATCCCATCATTTCCATTGGCGCGCTGGCAGTAGGCTTCCTGGCGGGGCTCGTCTCCCATCACATAGGCTTCCGTTCCGAGAACGCCCGCATTGCCCTGAGCGTGGCCGCTGCCCATCTTGTCGGCCAGGTCATCATCAAGTCCATCGGCAAGATCCTCTGGTACGCCATGCCTTGGTACGGAATCTTCATCGGCCTGGGCTTTTCCGTTATCATCGGCACGATCGAGTTTTTCGCCATCCGCTATCTGCTGAACCATTCCGCCTTGGTCGCAGGTCTGGGAAAGCTGGGCGGCAAATGAGCGCGGCGCTTGACTTCTTCTCCCAGGAACGTTTCCAGGGCTTCAAGCCCGGCTTCGCCCGGACCCAGGCTCTGCTGGACGCCCTGGGGAATCCGGAACGGGAGCTGAAATACGTCCATGTGGCGGGAACCAACGGCAAGGGAAGCGTCTGCGCCTGTCTCTCCTCCATTCTGACCGCAGCCGGGTACAAGACCGGGCTCTACACCTCTCCCTACGTGGTGTGCTGGAACGAGCGGGTTCAGGTGAACGGGGAGTATATTTCCGATGCCGACCTGCTGGAGGCGATCGAGGCCGTACGCCCCATCGCCGAGACCATGGACGACGCCCCCACCCAGTTTGAGGTGGAGACCGCCCTGGCCATCTGGTGGTTCGCCCATGTGCGCTGCGATATCGCCGTGCTGGAGGTGGGCATGGGCGGCGAATGGGACGCCACCAACGTGATCCCCGCCCCGGAAGCCGCCGTGATCTGCGCCATCGGCCTGGACCACACCGCGACCCTGGGTAATACTCCGGCTGAGATCGCCGGGGTGAAGGCCGGGATCATCAAGCCCGGCTGCGCCGTCGCCAGCTACGGCAGCAGCGAGGAAGCGGAGGCGGTGATCGAAGCCCGCTGCGCCGAAAAAGGCTGCCCCCTTGTCCGCCCGGACCTCTCTCAGCTGGGGAACCTGCGTCCCGGTCTGGAGGGCTGCCTGTTCAACTACGGCGCGTACAAGGACCTTTTCGTCCCCCTGGCGGGGACCTACCAGCCCAGGAACGCCGCCCTGGCCGTCACCGCGGCGGAGCTGCTGCGGAGCCGGGGCTGGAACATCACCGAGACGCACATCCGGGAAGGACTGGCCTCCGTACGCTGGCCCGGCCGCTTCGAGGTGCTGCGCCGGGATCCCATCTTCATCCTGGACGGCTCCCATAATCCCCACGGCATGACCGCCACAGCGGAGAGCCTCCGCACCTACTTCCGCGGGGAAAAGCTCTGGTTCGTCATGGGAGTCATGGCGGATAAGGACGTTGCGGGTATTGCCCGCCTCCTGGCGCCCATGGCCGCGGGCTTCGCCGCGGTGGAGCCTCCCAATCCCCGGGCCATGAAGCCCATCTCCCTGGCGGATCTCCTCCGGCGGGAAACCGGGGCTGAGGCCATTCCCTTCACCACCATCGAAGCGGGGGTGGACTGGATCCTGACCCGGGCCGCCCATACCGGCAGTCCGGCGGCGGCACTGGGCTCCCTGTACTTCTCCGGCCAGGTCCGGGCTGCGGTGGAGGCCTGGTCCCGGGAGCATTGATTCAGGTTTTTTCACCGGGCGAAAAAAGCTCTTGACAAGGTCAGGGAAACCTGTTATATTCGCATAGATAAAAGGAAGCAGACGGCTACGCCGTCTCACCCGGCCAGAAGCTGCGCCGCGGTCAACACGGATCTTTCTTCCCCTTCGGGGGATCTGTGTGTGCGCGGGCCTTTTGGCCCGCGCACACTGTATTGGAGGTGTTTGAGCATCAGCAACGCGGCTTATCAAATCAATGAGGAGATCCGTGACAAAGAGATCCGTCTCATCGGGGAGGACGGGGCCCAGCTGGGCATCATGTCCCCTGCGGCGGCTCTGGAGATCGCCTTCGAGAAGAATCTCGACCTGGTGAAGATCGCCCCCGGCTCCGAACCCCCGGTCTGCAAGATCATGGACTACGGCAAGTATCGCTTCGAGCAGTCCAAGCGGGAGAAGGAGACGAAGAAAAACCAGAAGATCGTGGAGATCAAAGAGATCCGTATGTCCCCCGGCATCGGCCTGAACGACTTCAACGTAAAGCTGAAGAACGGGCAGAAATTCCTGACGGACGGCGACCGGCTGAAGGTCACCGTGCGCTTCCGGGGCCGGGAAATGACCCATACGGAGATCGGTACGGAACTGCTTAACCGCTTTGCCGACGCCTGCAAGGACATAGCCGTCATCAGCAAGCCCGCCAAGCTGGACGGGCGGCATATGACCATGTTCCTGAACCCCAAGGCAGCCAAATGACCTGATCCAGCAATGTAATCATACGGAAGGAGAAGCAATCATGCCCAAGCTGAAGAGCCACAGCGGCGCAAAGAAAAGATTCAACCTGACCAAGAACGGCAAGGTAAAGCGCGCACACGCCTATAAGAGCCATATCCTCACCAAAAAGGTCACCAAGCGCAAGAGAGGTCTGCGCCATGGCACTTATGCCGACGTCACCAACGTCGCTGCCATCAAGCAGATGATCCCTTACAAATAAACCAAAAATAATTACTGCTTCATATAGGAGGAACAGGAAATGGCCAGAATCAAAGGCGCTCTCATGACGCGCAAGAGAAGAAAGAAGATCCTCGGCTTCGCCAAGGGTTATTGGGGCAGCAAGTCCAAGCACTTCAAGATGGCTAACCAGGCCGTCATGAAGTCCGGGAACTATGCCTATATCGGCAGAAAGCAGAAGAAGCGTGATTTCCGCAGCCTGTGGATCACCCGCATCAGCGCCGCCTGCAAGATGAATGGGATGAACTATTCCACCTTCATGCATGGTCTGAAGCTCGCCGGCATCGAAATGAACCGGAAGATGCTCTCCGAGATCGCCATCCATGATCCCGCCGCCTTCACCGCCCTGACGGAAAAGGCCAAGGCCGCCCGGTAAACCGAAAAACAAGCGTCGAGGCTGTCCTCCCTCTTTGGGAAGACGGCCTCGTTTTTTCTTGCTTCCTTGGGATTCAAGCCGTTTCCTTACCGCTGTTTCCGGATCAAGGCGGCAGCCTCGTCCAAGGAGACGCATTCCGCGAACAGCTCCGGCCACACTTCGTTGAAGTAATATTCGCAGGTCGTTTTTCCTGTCATATAGGGATTGTCAAAGGTGGAGTTTGTTCCTTCCGGAACAATGACGCGATATCCCCGTTCAAACGCGGATTTCACGGTAGCGTCGATGCAGAAATTCGTCTGCAGGCCGACGATCATCAGGGTATCGTCCTTCGCTTCTTCCAGATATGCGGTGAAATCCTTGTTCCCGAAGCAGCTGTTGATTGTTTTGACGAACACTTTCTCTCCTTTGTGCGGCGCGACCTCGTCCGCGATCTCAAAGGCTTCGTCGCCAACGGAAAAGCCTGTGCCGGAACCGGCATCGTGCTGGACATAGATGACTTCGACTCGGTTCTCCCGGGCTTCCCGGATGATCTTCGTGATACTCTCGACCAGACCGTAAAAGTTATAGAGTTCGTCGTCCATGAGCGCTTTCTGCATATCGATCACAATCAATTTCATATCCACAGGCTCCTTATTCCGTCGGTTTCCCGCATTGCGCAGCTCCGCGGGTATTTTCGTGTCTTTCGCAAAAAATAGGCTTTACTGAGCGTACTCTACCACACACCGTCTTTCCAGGCAAGGCCTATGGGCATTTCCGCAAAGGATAACCGGCCTGCGCTTGCGGTACAGGCAAAATCATGGTATACTTATACGGTATAAATCAGGTGGACGGAGGACACGGTTCTGGATCGGAATGAGTGGGATCCCGAGTCCCTGCAGGAGACTCCGGAAGAGGGGAAAGAAAAGATCGTTCGGCGGAGAAGACTTCGGCTCATCGGCATCCTGGTCTTCGTTCTGCTGAACGGGATCGTATTGTTTTTTTCCGCTCGTGCAGACTTTTCCAAGAAGGATCTGGGCCTCTCCTTCGATCTTTTCAGCCCTCGGAACCTGCTCAGCATCACCTGTGCGGTGGGCTGCGTGGCCCTGGCTCTGTTTGCGGAGATCTGCAAATATCTGAAAATGATGCGGCGACTGGGGGAGCGGGTGTCTCCCCGGGCCGCCTTTGAAACGGTAGTCCTGGGGCGGTATTACGACTGCATCACCCCTTCCGGCGCGGGCGGTCAGCCTTTCCAGATCTACCATCTCCATTCCCACGGCTATACCGGCGGGACCAGGTCCGCTATGCCTCTGGCCTCCTTCATCACCACCCAGTACGCCTTCGTGCTCCTGGCTCTGGTGCTGTTCATCTTCAACAACGACACCGCCGACGTGGTGGGCATCCGCATCGCCGCCTACGTCGGCCTGCTGGCCTATTCCGCCGTTCCCACCATGGTCGCCCTGACCGCTATCTCCCCCGCTCTCTCCGGGCGGATCGTGGGCTTCTTCGTGCGCATCGGGGCAAAACTGCGGCTGGTAAAGGATGCCGAGAAGACCATCGGCAAGGTGGAAGGCGCCCTGCAGCGGTATTCCGGATGTCTGCGGATCATCGCCGCTGACCGGCCCCTTCTGCTCGCCCTCTTCGCGCTGTCCCTGGTCTACCAGGTCTCCATCTGTTCCATCCCCTTTTTCACGGTGCGCATCTTCGGCGGCGATCTGGGGTATCTGCAGTCCCTCACCATGTGTCTTTACGTTTACGCCTCCGTCACCATCGTCCCCACCCCGGGGAACGCCGGGGCCGCCGAAGGTTCCTTCTATCTGCTCTTCGACCAGCTGGATACCTCCGGCGTATTCTGGGCCATGCTCATCTGGCGCTTCCTGTGCTACTATCTTTTCATCCTGATGGGGCTGGGGATCTACGGATACCGGGGGATCGAACGGAGGCTCAAAAAGAAAAAGGATCCCGAAACTCCCGATGGGGACGGCGGCTGACCAGCGCCCCGTCCCTGTTGTTTTGCAGAAACGGGATGACCGAACATCCGGAAAGGAAGGACGGAATGAAATACAGAAAACTGGGCAAAACCGGCCTGATGGTCAGCGAGATCGGTCTGGGCGGGGAATGGCTGGAACGGCACAGCGCCGAAGAATGCGCGGCGGTCATCCGCCGGGCGCAGGAGCATGGGATCAACATTCTGGATTGCTGGATGTCGGAACCCAACGTCCGGACGAACATCGGCAAGGCCATTGCAGGAAATCGGGAACGCTGGATCATCCAGGGGCATATCGGCTCCACCTGGCAGAACGGGCAGTACGTCCGCACCCGGGATGCGGGCAAGTGCCGGGAAGCCTTTCAGGACCTGCTCGACCGACTTCAGACGGACTACATCGATCTGGGCATGATCCACTATGTGGACGAGGCGAAGGATTGGGAGGCCCTGGCCGGAAGCCCTTATCTGGACTATGTTCGGGAATTGAAGGCGTCGGGCAGGATCAGGCACGTCGGTCTCTCCACCCATAACCCCCTGATCGCCAAACGGGCGGCGGAGAGCGGGTTCGTGGAGATGATCCTGTTCAGCGTGAACCCCGCCTTCGACCTGATGCCCCCTACGGAGAACATCGAAAATTACTTCGCCCCGGAATACGACCCGGAGCTCTCGGGCATCGACCCGGCGCGGGCTGCGCTTTATCGCCTGTGCGAAGAGCGGGAGGTTGGGATCACCGTTATGAAAGGCTATGCCGGCGGGCGGCTTTTCGACGCGGACCGTTCCCCCTTCGGCGTCGCCCTCACTCCCGTTCAATGTCTGCATTACTGTCTGACCCGCCCCGGGGTCTGCTCCGTCATGGTGGGGTACGACACGCCGGAGCAGGTGGACGCCGCCGCGGCCTACGAAACCGCCTCTCCGGAGGAGCTGGACTATGCCCGGGTCCTGGCCTCCGCTCCCCGGCACAGCTTCCACGGGCAGTGCACCTACTGCGGCCACTGCAGGCCCTGCCCCATGGATATCGATATCGCCATGGTAAACAAGCTCTATGATCTGGCGGTGATGCAGCCCCAGGTCCCCGCCTCCGTGCGGGAGCATTATCTGTCGCTGGAGATCCGGGCAGACGCCTGTATCGGCTGCCGGGGCTGCGAGGAGCGCTGTCCCTTCGGCGTCCCCGTGGCGGAGCGGATGAAAAAAGCCGCCGCCCTCTTTGGGTAAGGGAAAATGGGAAACTATCTCATCACCGGCGCAGCAGGCGGAATGGGTTCAGCCCTCTGCCGAAAACTGACGGGATCCGGCGACCGGGTATGGGGGCTGGATCTGGCCTTCTCCCCGGGATCCGGTCCCTGGCGCTGCCTTCGGGCGGATCTCACCTCGCCGGAAGAGCTGGAAGCTGCTTTTGAACAGGTGCGGCAGGAGGCCGGAGACCTGGACGGGATCGTCCATATGGCGGGGATCTACGATCTGGACTCCCTGGCGGAGATGTCGGAGGATCGATTCCTCCGGGATTTCGACGTGAACCTCTTCGGCGCCTTTCGGGTGAACCGGCTCTTTCTTCCCCTGCTCCGCCCCGGCGGAAGGATCCTTATCGTCACCAGTGAGCTGGCGACCCTGGATCCCCTGCCCTTCACCGGGATCTATGCCGTCACCAAGTCCGCCCTGGATCGGTATGCCGCCGCCCTTCGGATGGAGCTGCAGCTTCTGGGGCACAAAGTCATCGTCGTCCGCCCCGGGGCGGTGGAAACGCCCCTCCTGCCGGAGTCCCTCCGGTGTCTGGAGCGGTTCTGCAGCGGGACGAAGCTGTACCCCCTTCCCGGGGAACGCTTCCGCAGGATCGTGGAGCGCACGGAGACCCGGAGCATTTCCCCGGAAATGCTGGCGGACCGGGTGCAGAAGGCCTTGAAGGCCAGACGCCCCAGGCTCGTCTATCATGTGAACCGGAATCCCCTTCTGATCCTTCTCTCCGCCCTCCCCCAGCGCCTCCAGCTCCGGATCATCAGGCAAATCCTTACGAAATAAAACCAGCCGCCGGTCTCCCGGCGGCTATTGTTTTGTTTGTTTATTTTCCGAAGGTGTCCCACTCCAGGCTCAGGCAGCGCTGGCAGGTGTTGCAGTGCTTGCCCGGCTCCAGGATACAGTCGATCATTCCGTTGTAGTAGATGGGCTTGTCCCCGTCCGGCATATGGTAGATGCCGCCGAAATTTCCCTGCTGCAGGACCACTTCAAAGAAGAAGGGCTTGTCCACCCGCATGAAATCCAGGGGGCAGTGCCAGGTCCCGGCGGGGATGCGGATGATGGTGGGCTGATCCACGCTGAAGGTTTCCGCCTCCTCCCCCAGACCCAGGGTCATTTCGATGTGCACGTCCATATCAAAAGGATCGTCCGGAGCCCCCATGAAGGCCAGATACTCGTCATGATCGTGCTTATGGGGGAAGGGATCGATGCGTACGGCCTGCTTCGTGAAGCCGCCTCCCAGATAGTGTTTGGCTCCGGGGATCTGGCATGCGCCGCGGATGCCCACTCCCTCTGCATTCTCCTCCGTATTCTTGTGGAATTCCTGGCCGAAATAACCCTTCGCCCGCTCCGCCACGTTGAAGAACACCAGGCTCTTGAATTTTCCGGCGGGATTCCCCGCTCCGGACACAGGCTCTCCTTCCGCCAGCTCCACAGGCGCAGCGGAGTCCTGCATGCGCATATCCTGATAGAAAACGGGCTTCCCTACCCGGCGGAATTCCACGCTCCCCCGCCAGACCCCGGCGGGAACGCGCACGGTGGCGGGACGGTCGATGGTATAGACCTCCGCCTCCTCTCCCCTGCCCAGGGTGACCCGGATCTCCGCGTCGAAATCCTTCGCATTCATGGTCTCCGCCCCGAAGACCAGATATTCGTCCGCCGTCTGGCGGCGGTATCCGGGATCCCGGACCTGGGGCTCCTTCACCAGCTCATAGCCGGTGGCGAATTCGCTGTCCGCCAATTGCGCCCTTCCCAGGAAACAGGGCCGCCCATCCTCCGGGCGGAAGCGCCAGACCAGGGCGTCCTCCAGTTTTCCCATGGTTTTCTCCTTTCAGAAAGGCCGTCCGGGAAGAGTCCCCGGACGGCCTGTTTTACTGAACTTGACTGAATTGCGGTCAGCTTACTCGGCCATGAAGTCGTCGTAAGCTCCCTGCACGACGCTGAGCAGATTGCCCAGACCGATGGCATCCAGCTCGCTCCGGTAGTTGTCCCACTCGCTGAGGGGAGCGGAGCCGTCCACGAACATCAGGTAATGCTCGGAGATGAAGGTCTGGATATCGTTGCGGTACTGGTCCAGCTCCTCCGTCTGCTCCTTGGTGTAGGTGATGGTGGAGGGGTAGTAGCAGGCGTTGTCATGGGGCTGGGACTCAAAGAAGGCCACGTTGCCGGGCACGTCCGCGTTGATGTCCATCTTCATGCTGTAGTCGATGCGCAGGCCGGGATCGCACAGGTGGTTCAGGGAATACACGGTCATGATCATGCCGTAGTAGGCGGGATGGGTGGCGATGAAGTCCGTGATGCGGATATCGCCGTCCTCATTGTAATCCCAGCTGACGCCCTGGACGCCGTAGCCGTAGAGGAAGGAGCCCTCTTCGCCATAGTGCCAGTCGATCCAGGTGCAGGCCAGCTCGATGTTCTCGCATTTGGTGGAAACAGCGGCGCTGCCCCAGCCCACGCGGGAAGTCTTGAAGCCCAGGTGCAGGACCTGATCCTTGAACTCCGTGGGCTTGTGCAGGGGGACCCAGGGATCGGTGCCGGCGGGAAGCCGGGCATTGTGGGTGCCCATGGCGACGCCGCCGTCGATGCAGTAGCCCAGGGTGCCGTCATCCAGCATGGCGTCGATATCGGTGAAGCCGGAGTAGGAAGCCCAGTTGGGATCCATGATGCCTTCCTTCACCCAGTTGTACAGCAGGGTGACCATCTTCAGGTCGTTGGATTCGGTGTTGGCCAGGTAGACCTTGCCGTCCCGAACGACGTAGTACAGGCCGGAAGTGGTGCAGTAAGTATCATAGCCCACGAAGGAGGCGCAGCCGCCGACCTCCAGGTTCTGGAACAGGGTGAAGGGGTGCGCGCAGCCGCATTCCACCTGGAAGGCCTTGAGCAGATCATGCAGATCGTCGAAGGTGATGATGTCTTCCTGGTTCATGCCCACCTTCTTCAGCCAGTCGCCCCGGCAGAAGGGACCCTCGGTGAGCTTCGGATCCGCGTTCAGGCAGATGAAGCTGGTGATGAGGTTCTTCTCGGTGAAGATGGAGCGGATGGTGTCCTTGTCATCGGGGTCCTTGACGACCTCGTAGATGAAGTTGGGGCAGTAATCCTTGTAGTCGTACACGTTGATGAAGTACTCTTCCTCAAGGATGGCGTCCTTGAAGATGCCGGGGTAGTAGCTCCGGGCGCCGCAGGTGATGTCGCACAGGTCGTCGGAGGCCAGGAGCACGCCGAAGTTCTCCCGCAGGGCGCTGGGGTCGATGACCACGTATTCGATGTGCACGCCGGTGCGGTTCTGGACTTCCGTGGGCAGGGGCAGTTCAGCGAAACCGCCCTCGGGCAGGTACTGGGATACATAGCAGGTCATCCAGTAGGTGAGTACTTCGTCCGTGGTGGTGAGGGGCAGCTCGTAGTCATACTTCTCGGCGGCAAGGCCGTCGGCGTCCGTCTTGAAGTTGCCCTTGGCAAAGTGGTAGGGGGACTCGGGTTCGGGTTCCGGGGTGGCTTCGGGGGCCTCGGTGGCCGCGGGAGCCTCGGTGGCCGCGGGAGCCTCGGTGGCCGCAGGAGCCTGAGTCGCCGGAGCCTTGGTGGCCGCGGGAGCCTGGGTGGCAGCCGGAGCCTCGGTGGCCGCAGGAGTCGTGCCGTTATTGCCGCAGCCGGCAAACAGGGCAGCGATCAGGAGGACCACGCAGATCAGCGCGAAGGTTCTTTTCATACTAAGCCTCCTTAGGAGTATTTACCCGGAAATAGTACTGCAATATGCGGCTGTTGTCAAGTTCTTCCCGCTCTCCCATCGCCCTGCGCCGCCGGAACAGCCTGTGTTTCCGGCAACGCAAAGGACCTGCCGCGAGGCGGCAGGTCCCGTGTTTGAAATGGAGATTACTTTACCCGTTCATAGGCGCCCTGGTAGATCGCCAGGTAATCGTTCAGACCGATCTCCTCAAGACCTTTCACGTAGGAATCCCATTCCGTCAAAGGCTTGGAGCCGTCCACAAAGGCCAGGTAGTTTTCGGAGATATACGTCCCCAGCTCGGCGCCCAGGGTCGAAGAGGCGGAGCGCTCGTCGTCCGTCAGCTTCAGGCTTCTGGGCAGGAGGAAGGAGCCGTCAAAACCGGCCTTCTTGTAGGCGGCAAAGGTGTCGTAGGTCTCGATGATGCGGTCGCCGCCGTCATACCAGTAATGCTGATAGTTCTTGTCCAGGCCGGGATCCACCATGCTGTCCAGCGCGTACAGAAGGATGTGCATGGAGTACACGTAGAGCGGATTGCTGCGCACGAATTCGCTGACGCGCTTTTCGCCCTTTTCATTGTACTCGAAGCCGTAGCCCTCGACGCCCATGGTGCAGAAATCGGAACCCTCTTCGGAGTAACGCCAGTCGATCCAGGTGAGAGCCAGGGGGATATTCTCGCACTTCGCGCTCACGGCAGCGGAGCCGTAATACAGGCGGCTGTCATTGGTCCCCACGTGGAGTATCTGCCCCTCGTACAGGACCGGGTCGGGCATGGGAAGCATCTGCGCTCCGGGGGTATCCAGGATGATCTCCTGCTCGATGCCGGTGCTGGTGGACTGCACGGAGTAGCCGATCTGATCCCCCACCCAGCGGTCCATGTAGCCCGCAGCGGTCATGGTGTCGAAGCTCATCCACATGGGATCGAAGATCCCGTCCATGAACCAGCGGTTGATCTCCGTCATCAGTTCCTTATCCCGATAGGTGGTATTCGCGCCGAAGACCTGACCGTTCTCATCCACCAGCATCATCATGCTGGAGCCGGTGTAGCAATAGGTATCGAAGCAGTCCCAGTGATAGCCGCCGGATTCCAGGGTGGTGAACAGGATGCAGGGATAGGTCGCGGTGGGGATCTGGGTCTTGAAGGCCATCAGGCCATCGTAAATTCCCTGCCAGGTCTTGAACATGTCCGGATCCAGTCCCAGCTGATCGATCCAGTCGCCCCGGACAAAAACGCCGTTCTGCACATAGGCCCGGTCTCTGAGGCAATAGAAGCAGCCGATCAGGTCACTCTGCAGGTATACGGAATTCTGCAGTCCTTCGTCCTCGGGGCTCTTGTTCACTTCATAGAGATAATTGGGGATGTACTCCCGCCAGTCATACAGGTTTACAAAGTAGCCTTCTTCCGTGATGCCCTTGCGGAAATCGCCGTTGTAAAAATAGTTCGCCTGGCTCATCACGTCCGGCAGCTCGTCGGCGGCCAGCATGACGGAGAAGTTGTCCGACCGGGTGGCGGAGCTGACGACGTTGTAGGCGATATGCACGCCGGTGATCTTTTCCAGTTCGATGGGATAGGGGCTGTCCTCATACTCTGTCTCCAGCCACTGGGGGGTGTACAGAGTGGTCCAGCAGGAAATCTCTTCGTCTGTGGTGGTCAGAGGCAGCTCGTAGGTGTACTTCTCCAGCGGCATGCCGTTTGCGTCCGCCTTGAAGTTGCCCTTGGCAAAGTGATAGGGGGAATCGGGTTCCGGTTCCGGAGTTTCTTCCGGAGCTTCCGTCGCCGCAGGGGCTTCTGTCGCCGCAGGAGCCTGGGTAGCCGGAGCTTTTGTCGCTTCGGGTGCCTTGGTGGCAGCCGGGGCGTCCGTGGCCGCAGGATTTGCTGCCGGCGAGGCACAGCCGGAGAACATGGCAGCAATGAGCAGGACCACACAAATCAGAGCGATCGTTCGTTTCATACTAGCCCTCCTTACTATAAATATTAAGTAAATGTTACACTAATATGCCTGCATTGTCAAGGCCGGCGTCCTGGATCCAGGTTGTGCCCCCGCTCCGGCTATGGTATAATGCCGCTGTGGACTTCTGCCCCGCACAGGCGGCGCGGAATGCCGCGAACCATAAGTAAAAGGAGTGTGTCCCATGCTGGAACTGGGAAGCAAAGCCCCCGCCATTTCCCTGGCAGATCAGGACGGAAAGATCGTCAGCCTGGAAGATTTCCCGGGAAAAAAGATCATCCTGTACTTTTACCCCAAAGACAATACCCCGGGCTGCACCCGTCAGGCCCAGGCCTTCGCTGAACTGAACGACGCTTTTGCGGCGAAGAACGCCGTGGTCATCGGCGTCAGCAAAGACAGCGTCGCTTCCCATCGGAAGTTTGCGGATAAGTTCTCTCTGCCCTTCACCCTGCTCTCCGATCCGGACCGGCAGGCGATCGAAGCCTACGGAGTCTGGCAGGAGAAAAAGAACTATGGGAAAGTGACCATGGGCGTGGTGCGCAGCACCTATGTGATCGACGAATCCGGGATCATCGTGAAGGTCCAGTCCAAAGTGAAGCCGGATACCAACGCCGCCGAGCTTCTGGCCTGGCTGGGCTGAGCTGTGGACCAGGCGGAGCTGGCCCGGTACGCCCGGGAGACCTGGGGCACGGAGGCGGAGCATCTGTTTTCCGAAACGCCGGAGACGTATATCCTCCGGCACCGGGAGAACCGGAAGTGGTATGCCGTGGTGATGTCCGTTCCCAGGAGCAAGCTGGGGCTGGAGGGGGAAGATCCGGTTTTCCTGCTGGACGTGAAATGCGGCCCTCTGCTCAGCGGCTCCTATCTGGGAAAACCCGGAGTGGTCCCCGCCTGGCATATGAACAAGACCCACTGGATCGGCGTGCTCCTGGACGGCTCCGCGGAGGAGGAAACGGTGCGGGAGCTGCTGGAGATCAGCTATCGCCTCACCGCAGGAAGGAGAAAGGAGCGCGGCGGAAAATGAGCGGATCGGATCAGATCCTGTACCCGGCGGAAAGGGAGCGGGAGACCGCGCCGTTTTTTCTTCTCCTGGGAGAGGAAAAGGCGGACCGGGTCCTGGACTGTCTCAGGGAGCTGACGGATGCCCCCTTCTCCCTGGCGGCCTGCCCGGTGGAGGACTGGGACCGGGAGCTCTCCCCCTGGCCCGCGAAGGCGGTGTTCAAGGGCGGGGAGGATTTCGGAGGAGGCGGAGACGCCTTTCTGGAGCGGGCGGAGCAGGCGATCCTCCCCGCGGTGCGGGAGGGCTTGGGCGCCCCGGCTGCGCCGGTGTACCTTGCAGGGTATTCCCTTGCGGGACTGCTGGCAGCCTATGCGCTTTTCCGGCTCCCGTGGCTGACCGGGGCGGTTTGCTGCTCCGGCTCCCTCTGGTTCCCGGGCTTTATCGAATACGCGGAAGCTCATCCCCTTGCGGGCAAGCCGGAGCGGGTGTACCTCTCTCTGGGAGATAAGGAAAAAAAGAGTCGAAACCCGGTGCTGAGCCGGGTGGAGGACTGTACGACAGCCTTCCGGGACCTGCTTCTGTCCCGGGGGATCAACAGTACGTTTGTGTCGAATCCGGGGAACCATTTTCAGGAACCGGACCGGCGCATGGCCCTGGGCATCACCTGGTGCCTGGATCGGGAACGGGAGACGGTATGACGCTGCAGGAGCTGGATTTTTCGATCCTGTACTGGATACAGGCGAACCTCCGCTGTCCCTTTCTGGACGGGCTCATGCCCTTTGTCACCGCGCTGGGGGAATACGGCGCCGTCTGGATCCTGGCAGCTCTGGCTCTCATTGCGGCAAAGCCCCACCGCCGCTGCGGGATCACCCTGGCCCTGGGCCTGATCTGCAGCCTTCTTCTGGGCAATCTGCTGCTGAAGCCTCTGGCCGCCCGCCCCCGGCCCTGCTGGCTGGATGAGACCGTGACCCTGCTGGTGGCCATGCCCCGGGATTTTTCCTTTCCCTCGGGCCACAGTCTGAGCGGCTTCATCGCCGCCGTTATCCTGCTGCGGTATGACCGGCGCTTCGGGATTCCCGCCCTCATCCTGGCGATCCTCCTCGCCTTCTCCCGCCTGTATCTCTTCCTCCATTTCCCTTCAGACGTTCTGGCGGGCATCCTCCTGGGCGTCGGCGTCGGCCTGGCGGTGAGCCTGCTGGGGAATCGTTTCATTCGGAAAAAGGAGGACTGGGTATGACGGTCCTGCGCCGCGGCTGCGCCGGAGACCTGGAGGCGGTTGCCGCTCTGGAGGCTCTCTGCTTTCCCCCTGAGGAGGCGGCGGACCGGGAGACCCTGGCCGGGAGGCTGGCGGTCTACCCGGAGCATTTTCTCCTGCTTCGGGAGGATGGGGAGCTCGTCGCCTTTCTGGACGGCTTCTGCACCCCGGAGCCGGACCTTCGGGACAAGATGTACGCCGACCCCTCTCTCCACCGGGAGGACGGAGCCTGGCAGATGATCTTCGGGGTGGCCGCCCGCCCGGACCGTCGGGGCAGAGGTTATGCCACACGGCTGCTGGAGCATCTGATCCGGGATGCCCGGGAGGCGGGACGGCTGGGGCTGGTCCTCACCTGCAAGAACCCCCTTCTTTCCTTTTACGCCCGGGTGGGCTTCCGGGACGAGGGGGTCACGGAAAAATCCATCCATGGCGGCGTACGCTGGCACCAGATGCGCCTGCGTTTTTCGGAGGAATCATCAAGTGAAGAATCGGTATCGGCTTCTCCCCTTCCTGGCGCTGCTGTTTCTGGCTTTGCTGACCGGCTGCGCCAAAGCAGACCCCGCTCTTCGGGGCAAGTGGAGCGACCTGAACAGCGATATGGATCTGGTGGTCGGGGGTCGCCGTCTGACCTTTTCCCGGGGTGATCGCTGGTCACAAAGCTATCCCTACGTCGTGGACAGTTCCGGCGGGACCACCGTATTGAAGGGCACCGGGTCCAATGGGGACCTGGGGCTGCTCTCCCCTCTCACCCTCCAGGCAGACGGCAGCCTCGTTGCCTATGAAGTGATCCTGGATGGGGAGAGCCGCCGTTATCGCTTCGTACGGCCGGAAGCCATGGAAGCTCTGCTGCAGATCAGGGACTACTCCTCAGATCTGCCAAAGGAGATCGGGTCCCACGAGATCAGGACGTTCAGCCTGAGCTTTCGGAACGAAGGAAACTCCTACGGCCTGGAAAACTGGCCCTCCGGCCTCTATTTCTGGGAGATCGAGCCTGCGGAGGAAGGCACGCGCCTGTACCTCCGGGCCATGGGCAGTTCCTATGTCGCCCTGGACGTGACCCGGGAGGTAAACGAGAGCTGGCTGTTGGGCCTGGACCGGCGCATCCGGGAACTGGGCATCCCGGAGCATAACGGCTATCGTTTCGCCAACGAGGTGGACCGCACAGGCTGGTCCCTGCAGGCGGAGTACGCCTCCGGGGAGAAGCTGGCGCTCAGCGCGGGAGGGGACGCGGCGGAAAGCTGCATTTTCGACCTGGCGGGACTGATGGAATACGTCCGGCCTTTGGCGGAGGAGGCCATGAAGTAAAGAGATCTGAAGTGGACCGGTAAGAGCCGGTCCATTCTTTTTTCTGATTCGCAGGCAATATCCGGCGAAAAAACGGTACTTTCTCAGTGAAGGGACCTTAGACCGAGCGGAAAGGAGGCGGGCCATGGAGGACACGGTCATCATCGCCCTGTACTGGGAGCGGAACGAGCGGGCCATCGAGGAGACCCGGGAGAAATACGGCAGCTACTGCTACGGCATCGCCATGAACCTGCTGCACAGTCCCGAGGACGCGGAGGAGACCGTCAGCGACACCTGGCACGCCGCCTGGAACGCCATACCTCCGGAAAAGCCGTCAAGCCTCCGGGCCTGGCTGGGCCGGGTGGTGCGGAACCTCTCCCTCAGCCGCTGGAACCGGGAACATCGGAAGAAGCGGGATCCGGGCATCACGGAACTGCTCAGCGAGCTGGAGGACTGTCTCCCCTCCCCCGTCACGGTGGAAAGCGCCCTGGAGGAAAAGGATCTGGCGGCAGCCCTGGACGCCTGGCTGGGGAAGCTGAGCCGGGAGGACCGGCGCCTCTTCCTGCGCCGATACTGGTACGGCACGCCTCTGCAGCAGCTGGCAAAGGAGCGTGGCCTCTCCCCCGCCCGTCTGGCCCAGAAGATGCTGCGGCTGCGCCGGAGCCTGAAAACCGCCCTGGAAAAGGAGGGGATCATCCTGTGAACGAGGATAGAGTTCTGGTTTTGTTCGACGCCATCACGGCGGTACGGGAGGAGTATATCGAGGAAGCCGCCGCTCCCTGCCGAAAGGTCCGGCACTGGGGGGCATGGGCCGCCGCGGCAGCCTGCCTCTTCCTCCTCATCGGGGGCTGGTCCTTCCTGCAGCCCCTGGGCTTTGCGATCGTTAACCCCTTCCTCCGGGCAGGACGGGGGGACGGCACCGGCGGTTCGGGCGGGCAGGACGATACAGCCTACCACTACTACGCAGGACCGGTACTCCCCCTCACCGCGGAGGAGGAGGGCTTAACGGCGGAACGGGAGGTGGAGTATGACTTTTCCCTCTACGACGTGAGCCTGAAGGACGACGGGAGGTACGCCTATCTGAGCAGCCGCCAGGCCTGCCTGGTGACGGACAGTTACATGCTCACCGCCGGGGAGCCTGGGACCTGTACCCTGTATTATCCCTTCGCAGCCACCCTTGCGGACGACACGGCACTGGTCCCCACCGTCACGGTGAACGGAGAAGTGGTGAAAACAGAGCTGGTGGCGGGACCGGAGGGCGATACGCCCTTTTCCTGGGAGGATATGAAAGCCCTGATGGGAGACGACTATCTGAACCGCAGTCTGGAAGCCCTGCCCCGTCTGGAGGAAAGGGTGACGGTGTACGCTCTGAGCGATTTTCACGGCCCGGAGAGCGAGACGGCGAAAAACCCGACGGTGGAGTTCGCTTACACCCAGGATCCGGTCAAGACCGCCGTGACCACCTGGGGCTTCAACGGCGGGTCCAACAACCTGCAGGGCGGCAAAGGCTCCCGGCATGTCAGCATTCGGGACAGACGCGGAAGCACGGCCTATCTCTTGGTGTTGGGGGAGGACCTGACAGACTGGTCGATCCGGGGCTACGCCGACGGGGCGTGCGAGACTCCCTCGGAGGGCGTAGGGGCCACAGTGACCAAATATGAGAGTACCCTGGGGGAGATGCTGACCCTGTTCTGGAAGGACTATCGCGGGGCTTTTTTGGAGGATAAGCTGCAGGTCCTGCTGAATAAGGACGCTCTCCTGGGCCTGAGCTGCGGGGTCCTGCTGGATCGGTCCTCCAACCTGCTCGCAGCCGTCAGGACCCTTCCCTTCGGCCTGGAGGACGTCTGTGATCAGGTGCTGCACCGAAGCCGGGTGCTTTATCTACGCTTCACGGCGGTCATTCCCGCCGGGGAGGCTGTGGATATCCGTGTCAGCCTGGTCAAGTATCCCAGCTATGACCATACAAGCCGGGGACGGGAGCGGCGGGGTTTCGACCTGGCAGGAAAGCTGGGGAGCAACATCGCCTTCACCAGGCTTGAGGCCTCCGTCACCGGGGCGGAGCATATCGTCGTCTATCGTCAGGACTTCGGCTTCGAGACGGAAAACGGCGTACTGAAAACGACCCGGGTCGCCCTGGATCCCAACAGAGAGCACTGGTATATGGACGTGGGCGCGGCCCCGAAGAAGAAATAGTGCACCGGTGGAAAGAGGCGCTGTCTCAAAACGGTCAAAACGGCCGGGGAGAGACGGTGCCTCTTGTTTTGTCGCGAAGCACGGAAACAAGGCGACAGCCCGCAGGATGCTCGCTCATTCCGCAGGATCTTCTGTGCCCGGGACCGGATCTCACTTACGCTTCGTTCTTCCGATTCGAAAATTTTCGCATCGGCTGCAATAAACGGGTGATCCCCTGCATTATTCGGGTGAAGGGAGAAATTCGGGATGTTGAGTACACAGACACAGCAGCCCGAAAAACAGACGAACAAGAACACAAATCAAGGAGGAAACAATCAATGAAGAAACGTTTTGCAGCCATGATCCTCGCATTTGCGATGCTGCTCGGCATCTCGATCCCTGTTATGGCCGCCTCGCCGGAAATCCGGAAGGCGAAATACGAAGGCCGGGGCTACGTAGAGGTCGATTTCAGCACCAAGGTCCAGTATAAGAATGCATCTGTGACCGTAACAGACCCGGAGGGGAACGAGCTCCCGGTCAGGATCACGGAGAAGGATGACGACGACATCACCTTCCGTGTCAACGATCTAAAGCCGAACACGAAGTATACCTTCACCGTTTCCGGCGTTCGGAGAGGCAGGAGCGGTGCATACGGCACAGTCACCGGCACGTTCAAAACGCCCGGAAGCGAGCTTTCCGTCAGAGAAGCCAAATATGATTCCAAGGACGGCGAGCTGGAACTGGATTTCTACGGACTGGTCCAGTATAAAAATCCCAGGGTCGTCATCAAGGACGCTGAAGGCAGGATCTATTCCTGCCGGATCTCCGAACAGGACAGGGACGGCATGGAGATTGCCGTGAAGGGGCTCGCGAGCGGCAAGTATACGGTGAAGATCAGCGGGATCCGCCTCAGAGGGGATACGGCTTACACGTCCATCACCGCTTCTTTTCGGGTGAAATAAAGAGGTCTGATCCGGATACAGAAGATAATCGGGCGCAGAAGCGGAAATCGGTTGCAAACCGGCCGGTTCTCGGACATAATGGAGAAAATGAAGGGAATCCCGTCCGGTTTGCACCGAGGCTGCGTGGGTAAGGTCTTGTTTGCATTGCGGTGACATACGGAAAAGGTGGCAGGTATGCTGATATTTGAAGCGGTTGTTTATAAGACGCCGGTTCAGCAGGCTGGGATCCAGCTTGATGAATCTCTATTCCCACGCATTGCCGCGGAAGATAAAGAGGCATTCTGCGAGCTATATGAGACCTGCTCGTCCGCCGTTTTTGCCTATGCGCTCAGTATTCTCCGCGACCGGACCGATGCCGAAGATGCCATGCAGGACACTTTTTTGAAGATACGAAGCGCCGCTCATCTGTATCAGCCCCAGGGGAAACCCATGGCATGGATCTTTACGATCACGAAGAATATCTGTCTGATGATGTTCAGAAGCAGGTCCCGCGTCGTTCAGCTGCCGGAAAGAACGGGCGAACCAGCCGAACCTGATCTGGGGCTGGATCAGATAGACGACGCTTTAGACCGGATGACGCTGGAAAAAGCCTTTTCCGTTCTCCCGGAAGATACCCGTCAGATCATTATGCTCCACGCTGTGAGCGGCATGAAGCACCGGGAGATCGCAAGCCTGCTGGGGATGCCGATATCCACCGTGCTGTCAAAATACCACCGCGGCATCAAGCGACTCCAGATGGAATTGGAGGAGATACGATGAACACTCTGGAAGAAAGGCAAGTGAACGAGCGTCTCTGCCGGGCCGCTTCCGTCATCCCTGCCAACCATGTGGAAAAGCTTTGGAACGTCCCGGTAGAAAAGGTGGACAGCAGCGCTTGGTTCCTTGACGGGACAATGAAGAAGCCAGGGAACACCGCACGTTTTTTCCGGCTGGCCGGACTGGCTGCCGCATGCTTCGCGATCATCCTTCTCGGATGGTTCCAGGTATTCCGTCTTACCGACGCGACCGTTTACCTGGACGTCAATCCAAGCGTCGAACTGGACGTCAACCGCTTGGGACGGATCGTCAGCACTGAGGCCGAAAACGAGGATGGCCGGATCATTCTGGACGACATGGATCTGCGCGGCACCGAAGTCGACGTGGCCATGAACGCGCTCCTGGGATCCATGGTCAAGCACGGGTATCTGTCACAGGCGCAGAACACGCTGTTGATCTCCGTCAACGGGAAGAATGGCAGCAGGACGGCAGCGCTCAGGTCACGGCTTTCCGCAGATGCTGGGCATACGCTGGAAACACTTCTCGGAAACGGAGTCGTCCTGGGGCAGACCGTAGAGCGGGATGACGAAGCGGAAGACATCGCCGCACATTATGGCATTACCCCAGGCAAGGCGGTATTGATTCAGCGTATCGTGACGGATCGGCCTTCTTGGAACGTGCATGAATTGGCATCCATGTCCATGACTGCCCTGATTCGGTATGTCGAAGCAGCCGGAATCGATCTGTCTCAGTACCTGGGAGAAAACGGTGAGATCATTGGCGACACGCACTCCCTTTTGGATGAGGACGACCCTGACGAGGATGACCGCGACGAGGACGGTGACTCCGGCGAGGACGATGACCGCGACGATAACGACGACCTGGACGATGTCGATAACGACCCCGACGAGAACGACGACTTCGTCGAGGACGATGACCGCGGCGAGTACGACGACCTGGACGATGTCGATAACGACCC
>JAEEGJ010008111.1_pt1 | contig 29246 bp, 28 predicted proteins | sample 8958761 | NCBI WGS metagenome assembly JAEEGJ01 (sample SAMN16246546, study PRJNA631951) | gut metagenome | biome: gut microbiome; feature: rumen; material: RS-attached | host: Bos | place: Iran: Karaj | collected 2018-10
CTTGCTGACATCAAGAAGTTCTTCTGAGTATCTGTTAATGGATTTTGTTTAAATAATTCTAAATATGCTAAAAGATCGTCTTCTTTTAACATTCCTATCATCTGATACTGACAATTATTAAAGATAGCTGTTGAATGTCTTAGTATTGCATTACTTCCAACAAAGTCTTTTACCGACTGAGTAGCTACTACTAATGAACCGGAATATTTTCTAATCCTTCTTGCTAATTGTCCAAAGTTTCTTAATACTTCAAAATTATCTTCATCAATAAATAAGTGAAATTCATCTGCAATAATCATTACATGTTTTCTATCTTCTAATTTAACCTTATCATTCAATATTTTATTTGCAACAATACTGTTATTTAAATAAGTTAAAAGATTTAATGTTTGAGTATTTATTAGTCTTTGATTTCCACTATATAGAAGTTCTTGTAAATTAAATGCAATTAAGTCATTTGATAAATCTATATTTGTATGACCATCAAATAGATATGAATCTGTTCCTGTTAAAAATCTTGATAATAGAATATCTAATTGCTCTATTATTTTTACTTTTTCTGAACTATCTTTTATTGTTTCTTTATATTCCGGTAAGAATTCATATAATTCAGAAAAAATTGGATAATCTTCTGGATTCATATTTTGTAATGTATTAATAGATGTATTCTTAAATATACCTTTTTTATTGTATAACTGTTCAACTATTGCTAATAACATTACAAGTTCTTTTTCACTTATGCTTTCAAATGCTGTTTTAAAGAATGCCTCTAGAAAACCTAAATGCTTTGCTAGTGGACAATCTGTTTCTTTTGTATCATGTTCTTCATCATCTGATGGAATATATCTAATTTGTAATGGATTAATAATTCCACCAGTTTTAGAATAAAGATCAATATATTCTCCATGATTAGCTTTTACTATTTTGTCATATTCATGTTCACAGTCAAATATAAATATTTTTGTTCCTCTTGCATATTCATTTACTATCATTTTCTTCATTGTGAATGATTTACCTCCACCTGTAGAAGAAATAATAGCCATATTATGACTAGTTCTTGAATTATTTAATACAAATGGATCAAAAAAAATTGGTAATGATGTATGAATATCTACTCCAAACATATATCCATCTGAGTCATTAAAATATGTTTTAGTAAAAGGAAATCCAGCACTTAAAGTTAATGTTGGTAAATAAAAAGCATAGTCTTCAAATGATTTTGTAGAAATATCATAAGATTGCCATGCTTCCATTTGTCTTAATCTTGGAATATCTAATTTGATTTGATAAGAATCTGCAATTCTTTTTAAATCTCTTAATACTTCTTCTCTATGCTTTCTATCACCCTCAATAACTAAAACTAGTGATACTTCTTTTATCTTTTCATCACCATTTTTAATATCGTTCATTAATGCTTGGAAATTTTCTTTTTGAGTATCAAGCTCTGTTGCATCACTTAATTTTTTAGTTGTATTTCTATCCGTTAATAGAAACTGATATTGTGAGTTTACCCATCTAATTAATTCTTCTTGAGTAATACATTCTTTTATTCCTATACATGCTCTTACATCTGGAAAATTAAACAAATCTTCAAAAAATAATTCGCTTACAAATGGTGGAACATTTTTAATTGTTACCATTTCAAACTCTTTGTCATCGAATTTTAATCTATCTGTTCTTTCAACTACATTCATAGGACTAACTAAACTTGGTAAATCACTCCATACTAATTCATCAAGTGAATTACTTGTTAAATAGAGATTAGATAAAAATTTATATATTTCCAATTTGTTAGTTATGCTTTCAATATAGATTCTTGGAACGATATTCAATGTAATATCATCAATCTCATCTAATTGTTTATTTAAATGTGCTGTATCTTTTGCTATTAATACCCAAAAGTATTTGCTTGATACAGTAAAATTCTTTTCTTCTAAATTGTCTATTAAGTTTCTAGATTCCTCTAATAAAACTTTTTTATTTTCATCATTTATAAAGTGTTCTATTTTCTTTTCTAAACTTACTTTGTTTGCATTTAAGTTTAGTTTTTCATCTAGCTTATAACATTTCATATTCAAATTAGGTATTTGATATAAAACTTTTAACATTGTAAAAAACAAAGTTTTCTCTTGATTACTTGTTAATGATAAATCTATAGCTTTTACTTCTATTAGTGTTGCTACTTCGCCAGATTTTAAATGAATTAATCCTTCTTCATCTATTTCCTTTACATTAGTAATAATCTTTGAATTCTTAATTCTTTTTTTCATACACTTTTTTGTTTCATATTGTAATTTACTTTTATTATCTAGCTTCTTCATTTTAGCTAGATTTTTTTCATCTTTAGTTTTTCTTTCCAATCTATATCCTCTTCCTTTCTACTGTAATAAAAGTTTTTACAGTTAAATATATACTTTATAAGTAAAATAACTACTTTATACATTCTATTCTTTTTAGATACCTTAACTGGTAATAATAGGAAAACACATATTGTTAAATAAATTAATGATACGATTTTATGACTTGTAAATGAAAACATAAACAAGAATACAAATAACATTGGTAAACCAATGTATAAATCTTTCATTTCTATGTATTTTCCTAATGTTCTTTTAATACTTGGTACTGTAATATACATATTATTCATCCCTTCCTCTATATCTTCTTCTATACATTGTTCTTGTTGGAGCTATAGTCTGAACTGCTGATGACATTGCATTACTTCCAGCATTCATCATTCCAGATCCGAATCTAGATAATCTACTTTGAGAATGAGATTGACCTTTAGAATCAACATTGTTTCTTCTCAAATTAGAAGATGTTTGCATGTAATCTCCAACCATTTTCAAGTTAGCACCCATGCCACCAGATTCGTATCCTCCCATTTTTGAACCAAAGTTTGATATTGCTTGACCTGCTTTTCCAATTGCAGAATTACCAACACTTCCAACTTTTGAAGTTCCTTTAAGAATAGCACCTGCTCCCATTAATCCAGCTCCGGCAGTTGCTAATCCTCCAGCTGTTGCTAATCCTCCCATAGCATGACCAAATCCCATCATAGCCATTAATTGTTCTCTTCCTTGATTTGCTGATACATTTCCACCAATAAATTTATTTACTACTTGTGATCCAGTTAATAAGAATGAACCACAGCCAATATACATTATTGATTTGATTACAATATCTTTAAATCCATTACTAAAGAATGTAGTTTCATTAATTTGTCCCATTACAATAGCAGTTAAAGAAATAATGAGCATTATAACTGCACCCTGTAACATTAATGACACCAGTGATTGAACTACTGCACTTCTTCTTTCTTTGTTTCCAATTGATGTAGCAAATACAATCGGACTTATAACAAATAAAAACAAGAATTCTATTTGTCTTCTTGCTAACATCATTCCACAGAAGAATAATGAATATAAAAAGAAACCACCTACAATTACTGCCATAATCCAATTTATAGAATATTTATAATCTTTCTCATCTGGTAAAATCCAGTGTGAAGAAGTTACATATTTATCGTTATACATTTTCTTTCCATCAAAGTGTCCATTTTTAACATTCTTTGCAATATCTTCTCCTTGAAATTCATCAGAATCTTTATATCCTTCTGAATAATCAATAAACATTGTAAGCATTGAGTTTGAAATAGACATATTTTCTTCTTGAAATATATTTGAAGTAAACCCAGCTAGTTTAATTGAAAATGTACTTGCTTGTACGAATAAAAATGTACTTAATAATATTAATATTCCACATTTAGCAATCTCTTTTACAATTCCTTCCGAACTTTGACTTTCATCTGGATCAATTATTTTCTTCGCAAATCTTGTTATTGCAAACAGTCCTAATAAAGTAACTGCAATTGCTATAACTGCTTTTTGGAAAGTAACAAAATTTCCATCTCCAGATACTGAATTAATAATATCGAAAGCATTAAGTCCTTTTAAAATATCAAAAAGTCCATCTATAAGATTATAAATAAAATGTATTAAAGCCCAACCTAAAGTTCTTAATAAATCTAATGCCTTTAATAACATTTAGCCACCTCCTAGAATAAATCTATAATTAGGTTAACGATTGAAATAGCTAATATTATTCCGACAATTCCGAACATAGTTTGTATGATTCTTTGTTTTACTCTAGGTTTTTGATCTACATCAACTACTGCATAAAGTATGAATCCAACAATTAGTGAAACACCAGCTGCTGCAATTCCAACTCTTAATGCCCATGTAGAAAATGTTTGAATTGCTTTTATAATTGAATCAACATTATAACCTCCACCTTCAAGGTGTTCTATTTTTAGTAAATTTAAATATTTATTCATTCTATCTCCTCCTTATATTTTTCTAAAATAATATGAAAAAAGCAAAGAAGTGATATAATAATCACTGGAGTTATTTTGCTGACCGGCGATTTAACTCTTTTTCTTTGCTCTTAATCATAATTTAATTACATCTCCATTTCATCAGAGCTGTCCTTTTCTACTTCATCGTCTTTTTCTTTATTTGATGATAGAAAAGTTATTTTTTCTGCAACTATTTGTGTAGATTTTCTTTTTTCGCCATCTTCAGTTTCATAGTTGTTTGTTTGGATTCTACCTTTAACACCAATTATGTCTCCTTTATGGCAATATTCAGCTGTATTTGAAGCAACTCCATCCCAAAGAACTACATCAACGAAGTCAGTGTCATATACACCTTCAGCATTTTTGTAACTTCTTGGAACTGCTATTGTGATGTTAGATACTTTCTTACCATCTTCAGTTTCTTTTACTTCTGGAGTTCCTACAAGTCTTCCTACACCTACAAATTGATTCAACATTTTTTTCCTCCTTTCAAATGAGATTTTTGTTTTCTTTTAATTCAGGTTATCTACGACTGAATTTTTTTATTTATTAGACATCACCTCCTTTAATAAGAACTTAATTAGTTATCTTTATTTCTTTCATCTGCATCCCATAAATAGATTAATCTATCTTGAAATTGTTCCCAAAAATATCCTAAGTTCTTATAAGTCTTATCGTAACGTCTCCTGTCTTTTCTATTGATATGCATTCTTGCTTCATCCATAGTTGCCATTAAATCTCCTATTTGATCACAAAAGTTTGATATTGCTTCAACTTCTGCAATAGTTAGTTTTTCAAAATCTTTATTACATTTCTTTTTTATTTTTTTCATAATTCAAAATCATCCTCCACATCATCATTCAACCAATCATATCCATCTATTTCATATAAATCGGTTGATACATTATTTAATTTATCTAAGTTAGAATTAACTGCATTTTTTAAATATCCTAATTTATTTTTAATTTCATATCCTTCTTCATCTTTAAAATCTCTACTAATAACTCTTGTAGTTACATAATTCAATACTGTAATTAGGTCTTTATATGAATTTCCTTTATTAAGTAAATCTTCAAAAAAATCATCATAATAATATAGTTGTAAATCTTCCTTATCTATGTAACCACAATCGATTAATTCTAAAGTCAATCTATTATGTTCTCCAGGATTAAAAAAAGAAGATGTATAACCTTTAGAAGGTTTATCTTCTTTATCTTTATTAATATTAGTATTTAGTATTATCTTACCGTTTTGAACCTGTTCCTCTTGAATGTATCCAAAAGGGCCATATTCAAAATTCTCATTTTTAAGCTCTATATTGCTCGGTTTCTCAGATATAGTATAAATCCATTCATACTTATTATTTTCATCTTTAAAGCGTTCCATTTTGAGGTAATTAAGTGTTTTTAATTCTCTCAAAGTATTTCTAATACTTTTTTCACCCTCAGGTAATTCTTTTAAAAAAGATTTATAGTTAAACTTCCAATCATCTGGCTTACTTAACATATAAAGCAATAATCCTTTTCCTTTTAAAGATAGGTTTTTATCGTTTACAAAATAATTATCAACTGTTGTATATTCTCTTACCTTTTGTTTTCTTAATATAGGCATATATAACACCTCCTTTTGTGCAAAATAAAAAGAGCTTAAAGCTCTATACTTCGGAATCATCATATTTAATATTATGCTTTGATTCGTTTTCTTTTTGTTGTTCTTTATTAATATATTCTAATTCAACATAAAATCTTACATCTTCTAAATCTAAGTTTTTTCTATGATATGGATGAATTTGTTTATCAGCTAGATAATATAACTTATTTGTAATATCTGCTAAAGAATCTTCTTCTTGATAAGATAAGCATTCTTTTATTGATGAAATAATACTATATATTCTCATATCTTGTATTGATACATTTCTTCTATATGTATATTCATCTATTTTTTGATCTGGCTTTAAATCATTATGAGTAAATCTTTCATTTTTGGGTAATTTTGTATAAATTCCAAGAACTACTCCCATCCATCCAATTAACTCATTAATCTCATCATTTTCGCTTTCTAATAAGTCTAACATAGTAAAAATTTCTTCATAAAAATGTAATCTTTGTTTATCTTTTTTATCAATTGTCGAATTAGTATAATCATATTTTGGCATATAATCCACTCCTACATAGTAAATTATACACCATATCAATATTATTGTATTTCTGCGATTACTACAATTTGTTTATTAGAATTATGCTTACAAGTTATTAATGTTAATGTGCTTTTATTCTTATTTCTAATTATTTCAGCTGTTCCAGTTTTATCAATTTCATAAATGTTTACAACTTTATAATTATATATTTTTGATTTGTAATTAATTGATATACTATCTCCAATTACTAATTTATGTAGATTTTTAAAATAGGATATTCTAGCTGTTCCAGAATGAGAAGCTAATATTACATTACCTCCAATTTCATCTGGCATAGATGATTCATCTAGTATCTCTACATTGTATTTAACATCATTTAAATAACTATTTGGATCTACTAATCCTCTTTCTAAATTAATCTTAGGTATTTTAAGTATTGCTATATATTCTACTTTTTTCTTAGTTTCAGGTTTCTTTTCTTCCTCTTTAACCTCAACTTCTTCAATAACTTCTTTTTCTTCGTGTATAACATAAAAATCCTCTATGGCATTCTTTTCTTCTTCCTTAACTTTATGATTTGAATAAATATCATATGATATTAGTCCAATACCAGTAAGGAAGATAAAAGAGCCGATTATAGCTAACCAGCTCTTATTTTTTATCATCTTTGTCCCCACTTTTTTTCTTCTTACTTAATACTACAAGTCCAATACCAGCTACGATCATTGTGATTCCACTTATTATTAACTCATGATAATCATTGGCTTCAGTATTTGGAACTTTTACTATCTTATGATCTTTCATAGTTGATTTTATAACTGTTCCATCTTCAAGAACTTCAAACCACATTTTTTCAGTATTAAGTTCATATCCTTCTGGTGCTTCCTTTTCTAAAATATAATATTTTCCATAAGGAATCTCATCAATAGTGATTTTACCGTTTTCATCTGTTCTACCTTCATAAATTAACTCATCTTTTTCATTAAAGATTTGAATTAATGTATTTGGTAATGTTTCATCAGTAGAAAAATCTGTTTTAGTAAATTCTAAAGAACCTGTTATTCTTTTATCTTTCATATTAGATTTAACTACTTCATCATCACCAGTTACTTCAAAATACATTTTTTCTTCATTAATTAAGTATCCTTCTGGTGCTTCTGATTCTAATAAATAGTATTTACCAATTGGTAATCTATCTATAACAATTTTACCTTCTTCATTGGTTTTACCTTCATATACAAGCTCATCATCCATTGTAAATATTTTCATTGTAGTATTTGGTAATGTTTCATCAGTAGAAAAATCTGTTTTAGTAAATTCTAATTTAGATGTTTTTAATTTATTTTCTATTAATGTTTCATATGTAATAACTTCAGTATATTGATCTTTGTATTTTAATTCAAAACATACTGGATTAGTGTTTAAAATATATCCATCTAGTGTTTTCAATTCTTTAACACAATATTTACCTAATTTTAAATCAGTAAAAGTTAACTTACCTTCTTTATCAGTTTTTCCAGTTGCTACTTCTTTATCATTTTGATATAAACCAAATGTAATACCCTCTAATGATTCTTTAGTAAATGTATATCCATTTTCTTTTAAATTAGCAACTTCTCCAACTTTATTAATTTTTACTTCACCTTTAACTGCTTTATTTTCAAAATTAGTTTCAAAGATTATTCCATATTCATCATCAATCAATTTTGAATTCTCATCAATTGTAAATTCAAGAGATTCTTTATTCCATAGATATCCATCAATAACTTGATCTATTTCTTCTAATTTATAAGTTCCAGTTAATAATGGATATGGTGTTGTAAATTCACCATTTTTATCTGTTTCGTATTCACAGATAGTTTTTCTTTCTGGGTATGTTATTGTTTGGCAAACATATTCATTTGTTTTAGTGTTTAATATTTTGAATTTGATTCCACTTCTTTTGATGACTTCTTTTGTATCTTTATCAATTTTAATAACCTTTAATTTAGCACTTATTTGAGCATTAGCTAAAACTTTAGTTTCTTCTTTTCCATCTTCTGAAACTATTAAAGTAATATCTTTAATTTTTTCTGTTCCAGTTGATGTAGTTAATTGTTTCATTGTATAAGTTCCATAAGGAAGTTCAAAATCGAACTCACCATTATTATCACTAGTTACTTTGAATATTTCTTCACCTTTATTATTATAAATTCCAAAAGTTGCATTAGGTTCAGGTCTCATAGATCCTGTTTCATTTTGTGCATATACTTTTGTATATTTAAACTTATTTTTAATAACCATATCATATACTTTTACAGTTGGATTTAAATTGTCATTTGTAATAGTAAAGTTATATTTCGTATTGTCTAGAACATAACCTTTTGGAGCAGTTATTTCTTGTAAATAAAAATTACCTAATTTAGGTAAATAATTACTTGTTATAACTCCATCTTCTCCTGTAGTTACTTTTTCAATTAATGTTCCAGTTTCATCATATATTCCATATACAGCTCCATTTAATGTAGCTTCTCCTTGTGGTTCTGTAGTTTCTTTATCATCTTTATCGGTAGTTACTTTTCCACCAAATACAGTGATATTTAGAGTAACATTAACTGGATCTATGTTTCCTCTTCTCATTACATTTTGAGAATTAGTAGCATAGTATAAATAAGTTGGTTCTCCATATCTATTAAAATCTTTTGTAAGATTAAAAGACATTGTTCCAACAGTATTAGGTGTTACATAAATATTATTACCATTTTTGGTAACAGTTCCACCATTTACATTTCTTATTTCGAATCCTTCAAGCACTCCATTAGTATCTACACTACTTATTGTATTTCCTATAACTGTTTCACTTGGTAAACTAATATTTGGGGTTTTTCCATGATTATTAACCATATTATTTAATTCATTTATTTCACTAACATATAAGCTATCATTTCTAGTTCCATTTAATGTATTAGTAAAATATATATCAGCATCCGGTGCAACAGTTCTCCATATTAATACTTGAGTTATTGTATACCATTTTTTATCTTCATGTCCTGGATAACCATAACCATAATATGCAAGTCTTGATACTCTATTCCATTGTGCTTGAGTCATTCCTGCTATTTGTGCAAAATCACTTGTAGTTACTTCATAATTAGCACCACTTATGATAGAGACAAATGGCTGAATACAATATACATAAGCTCCATCACTTCTTCTGATGAATCTTCCTTGTTGATATTTGTGAGTACTTCCATAATCTTTTCTGACAAATACTCCAGATATCCATTCTCCTTCAATTATTTCTCCATTATAAGATTCTGCATTAACTTTGGTAATTCCAATTAAACCAATAAATACAGCACAAATAAGAAGAAATAATCTCAACAATTTGTTTTTCATTATCTCATTCCTTTCTTTTATTCAATAAAAAAAGACGTATCTCTACGTCCTACCTATAGTGTGGAACAAAATCCCACCCTAATGTTCTAGTCCAACTAGTAACTTCATTACAATCATAACTTCCTTCACCAGTAGAATATGGTGGATTATTATCTCCATAATTTACACATTCTTCTCTTGTACTGAAATTAACCTCTTCCCATGAATACATAGGTTGATTTTTATATTGATCTTCTGTTAGTCCTAGTTTAGACCATTCTGTTTCTTTTACTTCAGGTTGTTCCTCTTTTTTAGGTTCTTCCTGCTTTTTCTCTTCTGGCTTTGACACAGGTTGTGTCGAAGTTGGTTTTTCTTTGATATTACTATCATTCTTTTTGTCTTTTGTCTCTTTTTTTATGACATTAGACTTACTTGTATCATTGCTCTCCATATTGTTTTTATCAGAGTTTTGAATGCTAGAAATATCACTCCTAATATCGTCATTATTATTAATAGTGTTATCTTCAATATTTTCATCTTTTAAATCCTCCTCATTCTTATCTTGAACTATCTCTTTAACTTCTTCTTGTGATGTTGTTTTAATATCCTTTTTTGGATATAAAAACCATATAGATAATCCAAAAACTAAGATTATGAGAGATAAAGCTATAAATACTTTTTTCACTCTACTTCACCTCTTACTATAAGTATAAATAATAAATATCAACTATACTAGGATGCTACAAATCTAAATCATTTGAATCACCCCCTTTAAAGTCAATCATCTCTTCTTCCTTTTGATTGAATTCTTTGTATTTAACAATTGCATTAATAATATATTTTTCAATATATCTTTTATCTCTATTAGCTAATCCAATTGGTAATACAGATTCAATCTTTTCTTTATTGAAGGAGATCTGTTCATTTTGATTGCCTTTATTCTGAGTTAATATTTCTTCTAAGGAATCATAATCTAGTTGTTTATTTTTACTTAATTCTCTAATTTTAATAGCTTGTCCATGACTAGGAGTTAAATCGTTATATGTAATTCCAGCATATACAAGCTCTTGTTCATCTTTATTAAGATATGATAATTCAACAGCAGGCTTAATTCCCATAGTTAAATAAGTTCTTTTATCACGAATAACTGAATTATCAACTAATTCTAACAACTCTGGTATTAAATGTGTTAATCTAATGTAATTTCTAACGTTTCTACCTGTTTCTCCAAGTTTTTCACCAATTTTATCAGATGTCAGCTTGTGGAACTCGGTTCCAGAAGTTGTCTTTCCTTGATGTTTTATAGCATCATATTTCATCTTATAAGCAAATGCTTTTTCACTTGGTAATATTCTTTCTCTAGTTATATTAGAATCAACCATTAATATAGTTGCATCTTCATCTGATAATTCTTTAATATTAACTAATACTTCTTTTTCTCCTAATAGTTCTAATGCTAACTTTCTTCGATGGCCTGAAATCATTTCATATTTTCCATTTTCTTTCGGTCTTACTATTAATGGATTTAATAAGCCAGTAGATTTAATACTATCCATTAATTCATTAAATGATTCATCTCTTTCTACTTTATAAGGATGATTTTTAAATGAATCTATTTCACTTAGTTTTATTTTCTTATACTCACTCATTTCCATCTACCTCCAATTCAAAATTCAATTTCCATTCAATATATTCTTCATAAGATATTTCTCTATATTTTCTTTTTTTTCTCATAACATTCCATTCATCAATGAAATTCTTATAAGTTAATACATCTTTATTTTTTACATTTTGAATTATAGATAAATCAATTTGATAGTTAGGTATAAGTTCTTCTAACCATAAAAAGATATAAATTAAATCTATTGGATTATTAAAATCATATTTTTTTATAGAGTTAAAATTAACATTTAATATTTTTGATATTTCTAAAGTTCTATCATCTTTTGGATTTCTTTCACCTTTTTCATATCTTGTCATAGTTCTTCTTTTACATTCACCAGTTAATCCTAGATTATCTGATACATAATCTTGAGATACTCTCCTAAATTGTCTTGCAAAAGCAATTCTAGATCCTTGAGATAAATCTTTTAATACTGGTTTCGTATATAATACTCGCATTTTTCATTCCTCCAATTCTCTGTCGCAAATAACAAAAAAAGACTAAGATTTGCGACTATTTTAGTCATCTTAGTCTTAATTTATATGTAAATATCGACAAATATTGGATCTTTCTTACCACAATGATCAATTTCAGGAATTTTATTTAAATACCTTGAAATATCATCTTTTGTAATAATAATACGGGTTAAGAAGATATCAATACTTTTTACTTCTTTTGACTGCCTGCCTTGATTGCAGCTTGTGCAGCAGCAAGTCTAGCTACTGGAACTCTATAAGGAGAACATGAAACATATGTTAATCCTACATTATGACAGAATTCAATAGTTGATGGATCTCCACCATGTTCACCACAGATACCTAAATGAATATCTGGACGAGTTTTCTTACCTAATTCAACAGCCATCTTAACTAGTTTTCCAACACCAACTTGGTCTAGTTTTTGGAATGGATCGTTTTCATAGATCTTCTTGTCATAGTATGCTCCTAAGAACTTACCTGCATCATCTCTTGAGAATCCGAATGTCATTTGAGTTAAATCGTTTGTACCAAATGAGAAGAATTCAGCTTCTTTAGCAATTTCATCTGCAGTTAAAGCAGCTCTTGGAATTTCAATCATTGTACCAACATGATATTTCATGTCAACGCCAGCTTCTTTGATTACTTCATCAGCTGTAGCACATACAACGTCTTTTACATATTTTAATTCTTTTACTTCACCAACAAGTGGGATCATAATTTCTGGTTCGATAGCTTTACCAGTTCTTGCTGATACAGCAATAGCAGCTTTAATAACAGCTCTTGTTTGCATCTTAGCAATTTCAGGGTAAGTAACAGCTAAACGACATCCACGATGACCCATCATTGGGTTAAATTCATGAAGTGAAGCAATAATATTCTTAATTTGTTCAACTGTTTTACCTTGAGTTTTAGCTAAAAGTTCAATATCTTTTTCTTCAGTTGGAACGAATTCATGAAGTGGTGGATCTAAGTAACGAATAGTAACTCCATATCCTTCCATAGCTTCATATAATTTTTCGAAGTCACCTTGTTGCATTGGTTCAAGTTTAGCTAAAGCAGCTTCTCTTTGTTCAACTGTATCAGAACAAATCATTTCACGAATTGCAGCAATTCTATCTGGTTCAAAGAACATATGTTCTGTACGACATAAACCAATACCTTCAGCACCTAATTCACGAGCTCTCTTAGCATCAGTTGGTGTATCAGCATTTGTTCTAACTTTTAATGTACGATATTTATCAGCCCAAGCCATAATTCTACCGAAGTCACCTGAAACAGTAGCTTCAACAGTAGGAATAGCTCCATCATAAATATTACCTGTAGTTCCATCAATAGAAATTACATCACCTTCATGATAAGTTTTTCCAGCAAGAGTGAATTTCTTATTTTCTTCATCCATCTTAATTTCAGTACATCCTGAAACACAACATTTACCCATACCACGAGCAACAACGGCTGCATGAGATGTTCTTCCACCACGTACAGTTAAGATACCTTGACTTGCTTTCATACCAACGATATCTTCTGGACTTGTTTCTAGACGAACAAGAATAACTTTTTCTTTCTTCTTAGCCCAATTTTCAGCATCTTCAGCTGTAAATACTACTTTACCACAAGCAGCACCAGGTGATGCTCCTAAAGCTTTACCAATAGGTGTAGCTTCTTTAATCTTCTTTGGATCAAATGTTGGGTGAAGTAATGTATCCAAGTTACGTGGATCAATCATTTCAACAGCTTCTTCTTCTGTTCTCATTCCTTCATCAACTAAATCACATGCAATCTTAATAGAAGCTTGAGCAGTTCTCTTACCATTACGTGTTTGTAACATATAAAGTTTACCATGTTCAACAGTAAATTCCATATCTTGCATATCACGATAATGATCTTCTAGAGTCTTACATACTTTCTTGAATTCTTCGAATGCTTCTGGGAATTTTTCTTCCATTTCAGTTATATGCATTGGTGTTCTAACACCAGCAACAACGTCTTCACCTTGAGCATTTGTTAAGAATTCTCCAAATAAACCTTTTTCTCCTGTTGCAGGGTCACGAGTGAATGCAACACCTGTACCACAATCATCACCCATGTTACCAAAGGCCATAGATTGTACGTTTACAGCAGTTCCCCAAGAATAAGGAATATCATTATCTCTTCTATAAACGTTAGCACGTGGATTATCCCAGCTTCTAAATACAGCTTTAATAGCTCCCCATAATTGTTCAATTGGGTCAGTTGGGAATTCACTACCTATTTTTGATTTATATTCTTCTTTAAATTGACCAGCTAATTCTTTTAAATCTTCAGCAGTTAACTCAACGTCTTGAGTAACACCTTTCTTTTCTTTCATTTGGTCAATTAGTTGTTCAAAATATTTTTTACCAACTTCCATTACAACGTCAGAATACATTTGGATAAATCTTCTATAACAATCCCAAGCCCATCTAGGATTACCTGATTTTTCTGATAATACTTCAACTACATCTTCATTTAAACCTAAATTAAGAATAGTATCCATCATACCAGGCATAGATGCTCTAGCACCAGATCTTACTGATACTAATAATGGATTCTCTTTGTCTCCAAATTTCTTTCCTGTAATTTCCTCTAATTTTGCAATATATTCTGTTACTTCAGCTTTAATTGCATCATTAATTTCACGTCCATCTTCATAGTATTGAGTACATGCTTCAGTAGTAATTGTGAAACCTTGTGGTACTGGTAAACCAATATTAGTCATTTCAGCAAGGTTAGCACCTTTACCACCTAATAGTTCACGCATATTAGCATTTCCTTCACTAAAAAGGTAAACATATTTTTTGTTTTCCATTTTTCCTCCTTCACTTCAACTACTATATTGTAACACCTTAAAATTACTTATACAAGCATAAAAATGCCATTTTAAGCGCTTTTTTTACTATAAAAGCCCAATTATATTAAAACAACAAAAAAAGAGGTTAAACGCCTCTATTTTCACTTATTATTATCACTACAATTGTTGCAATGAAGCATTGTTGTAGCAATCCATTACATCACTTACTCCACCAATTCTAATTGATGTAAATAACCAAACAATTATAATAGGTACGAAGTAAATAATTAAACCATAAATAATACGGGTAATTAATGTCTTAACAGCTTTCTTAGTTTCACTATCATCACCTTTTGAATTAGTAACTACTTTTGCTAAATCAAAAGTTGCTAATACAACTAATAAAATTGGAATTGCTAGTTTAACAAGATTAACTATCCATCTTACTACAGCTAATACTGAACTAAGTTCAGAAGTACATACACTATCTAAAATCATAAATCCTCCAACTGGTTATATAATAACCTAAATTTCATTTAAAATCAATACTTTTCTTATGTTCTATCTTTATACCAACATTGTTTTATTTCGTTGATACTCATACTTGAATTATTCAATATAGACCCAAATATTAGAAAAACTAAACTTGGAATCAAGAATATCAAGATACATGAAATAATTCTATTATAAATACTACTACGGTATTTTTTTATTTCATCATCATTCTTTGAAATGACAATTTTTGCAATATCGACAGTACAATAGACTATTAATAAAACTATTAAAGCTATTTGTATAATATTAAGTACTCTTTTTACTGCATCAATTATTGTTAATGCATCATTAGTACAATCAAATAGAATCATAATACCACCACAATTCGTTAGTATAACACAAATTAATATATTATCAACTTATTTTTACCTAAAAACTAATAAAAGTTTGATTTTGATTAGGTACACTATTATTTCCTGAATTATTCTTTTCTCTTTCAATTTTATTAATTAATTCATCCAAAGCATTTGTTTCTTTTCTGTCATTAAATGGCATAACAGATGCAAAGAATGGTAAATTAGCTTCTTGAGAGAAAATACCTCTTTCATTATCAGATAGCATACTTTTATTTAATACTACATATTTACCTTTTAATTCATTAAATATGTTTCTATTCTTAACTATCAATTTGTTAATTTTTATTTTTGTTGGCTCAACCAAATATAATACAAAATCACAAATACTATCATTTGTTGTTTGGCATAAATCAACAAAAACATAATCATATCTAGTTGAATAATTCTTTAAACAATTATCTAACTCATTTTCTTGAATAGATACAGCTTCAGCAAGTCTAAAGAATGATAAATCATTAGTACCCACTTCAACTAAAGCAATATGTTTATGATTTCTATTTTCTAAAGTTTCTTTTAATTTATAGATCAATGTTGTTGTTCCGGCATGTTCTGTTATATTACGGAAACCAACGACCAAGGCTTTACTTTGATCAAAACCATTAATAAAGCTTTCTTGTTGACCATCATTAAGAAACGTATTTTCATTATTAATCGGTGTTACTTGATTAATATTAGATGCTACATTCATATCAATAGGTTGTCCATTATTCATTCCATTAATAGATGGACTACTATTATTATTTTCAACGTAGTCAAAATTCATTTCATTATTTTCGTTATTATTGTTATTGTTGTTATTTCCGATACTGCTTTCGGATAATACAAAGTCAGTAAGACTAATCATATCCTTCTTCTCTTCTGGATTACCATTATTAGTATTGTTATTATCAACATTACCATTATTAGCAATATATTTTGAATCATCATTAACTTGATTGTTAATATTATTTGATGAAACATCGGAATTAACATTTATCGGATTAATTGCATTAATATCTTCAATACTGTTTAAACCTTGTTCTAATGAAATATTATTATTGTTGTTTTGAACAATATTTTTTATTTCACTAGCTGGATTTGTCGTTTGACTAACAGGACCTAAATTATGAATTTTTCGATTGATTGATTCCTTATCATAAGGATTACTAATTAAATTAACTAATTCATCAATATTTGTTGAAAAATTGTAGATTCCTATATTAACCAACGTTTCTAAAAATCTCAAAGGAGGTTCGGGTTTTGGAGGTAATAAAACAACTAATTTTTCAGAGCCTATTCCACTAGCTAATTGTTTTAAAACTTCTGGGTTTGTAAAATCAACTATACTAGTAGCATCAATAACCATTTTCGTAAAGAAATAATTCTTAAAATTATTGATTAAGTCCTGAACATTAAATACTCCATTTAAATCTTTTATGGCATCAATATTAGCATTATCTAGAACACTTTTTTGTTTGTTCGAAACAATTACTATCATATTACCATCCCACAGCACATGGTTTAGGCGTTCCATATGAAGTAGTTAAACTAGAAAGTACGTTGCCTGGTGGGCAAGCCCCATTTCCATAACAATTAATAGTTCTAGTTTCATTCTTCACAGGAATATCTAAGTTGATGTCTACTAGAGGAATTTTAACAGGCATAAATGTAGCAATTCTAATTATGAAGCCTTTTCCATTACCTTGTGTCATATAACAAGTTTTGAAATGACTATTATAATTAAATGATGCATTTAATTTTTGCTCAATACCAGCTGGCATAATACCTTCTGATTGTTCTAAAACAGAAATTAAATGATTATTTGCACGATATGCTGTCATATAATTAAGAAATATTGCCAAAAAAGATACAATAAACATAATCATAACCACGAAAATATAATATAACCATGCTCCCCCAATAGCTTCCCTCATAATTAACCTCCTATCATTTGATTTTTAATTAACTATTTATTTGCTTGATTCCAATCGGTATTAACGTTGTTAACGCTATTACCAATTCTATTTTTAACAATAGGTAAAATGAAAACAACAAACAATGACGCAATTGCAGCAATAGCAACAATTGTAATTAAAGTCATGTTTAATTCACCACTCGCTTCTTTCATCCAAATATCCTCCTTTCCTATTATTACAAAATATTTAGAATATCATTATTTACTAATTTCCACCAAAGACTGTCATCGCCATAGCAAGAACGATAACAACCATTGTTCCACCACCTGTTACTAGTAACATAACAAGGGTCTTGTTTTCCATCTTTTTCAAACGTCCAGCATACATTTTTTCACGTGCTTTGTTTTGTAAAGATGAAACTGATTTAGAGAATACCAATAATTGTTCTTGTTTATTCTCTTGTGAACCAATACTTAAACGATAAAGAAGTCTCATCATACGCATAGAATCACGTACAGGATATTCTCTTGCAAAATCTAAGTAAGGTTCAATTGTTGAATCACCAGAGTCAATTCTTTCAATTAATTTCTTTAATCCATCTTGGAATACATCTGGTGCAGTATTAATACTTCTTGATATAGCAACCGGAATTGTATAATGTTGAGCAAGTACCTCAATACTCTTTAAATAATATGGAAGTAATTGATCAATTCGAATTAAGTTTCTCTTATAGTAACTTTTTAAATTAGTATAATCAGACTTAAAGATAACTCCTGCTACTAATACACCAATTATTAAGTTTATCCAACTAAAATTGAATAATACAAATGCTAAACAGATTATAAATACGATTCCAGATGTTTTTAATCTCTTTAGGAAAAGAGCATCAACATCTACATCAGATCCATATTTAGCTTGGGCATAGAAATCATAATCTTTTTCTTTTATAAGATTTATAAATTCTTTATTTTCTTTATACATATCATCAGCATTAACAGTACCACGATAAATTAAGATAAATACTGTAATACCTAATACTATAGCTAATTCCATTATTCAGCACCTACATTCTCGTTATAATATTTTTCTCCAGATAGAAGAAAATAACTATTTAATAAAACTATTATATGTAAGCATATACGAACTAGGATGTTACCACTAACTAGGGCTACATATTTCTCTTTCGTAATTAATAATTGAACTAACATAATCATTAAATATAGAAGTAATCCATATTGAATGAATTGTTTATGGAATTGTGCTCTATCAATTCTATCTCGATATACACCTTCTACAAGTTCATCAACGTCTAAAAGCATGTTGTCAAGTGCTTTAGATGTATCTCTTGCACCTTCACGGGTAACTTGTAAGAATAATTGATGCATATTACGAACCATATAATAATCATATTTACTATTCATATAATCAATAGATTCACCTACATCACCATTATGATATGCTAAGTCAATCATTACTTTAATATCTGTCTTAACAGGATCTTCAATAACACCTGAGTTATAAACACCTTCAAGAGCTTTAACAAATGATTGAGCTACAGCAAATTCCATAATAGTATTTGTTACATAAACTTGAACTTGTTCAAATAAGAACTCACTATATACTCTTTTACATCTTAAATATGCTAAGTAAGGAATAAAAGATATAGTTATAATTACATATACAACTGAGATTACCACATTATAGAAATATAAATAAGTAATAACAAATGCTAGAACAGAAAAGATTACAACCTGTAAAACATATTGTTTAGGTGTATATTCAAGGCCCATCTCCTTACATTTTTCACGAATCATTTTAAATGAATAAGGGGCATACTTTTCATAAACATTTCCAACACCATCTGTTACAAATTTATAAACAGATTCGCCATTACTTTGTCTATAAAAGAATATGAAAAACACAATTGCAAGAATAATTAAAAATTCCATTTTTATTCCTCCTTTTTATACCGTACCATTAGATTCAGCATTTAAATTAACCGGATCTAAATACTGTGTCTTCTCTATATCTAATGGATTAGAAGTAACTTGCGTATTTTCTCCTGAAGTCTGTGAATAATCGTAATTATACATATTATCAACAGTTTCTTGTGGAGCTGGTGTTGCTGCTACCTTATTTTCTACAGGAGCTGGTGCTACCGGAGTAGCTACTGGAGCAACTGTAGGAGTAGGTTTAGGCGCAACAGGTGGTTTTGGAGCTACTTGTGTAGCAGGCTTAACATCCTCTTTTGGCTTATTTAGAAGTGTTAAATCAATTTGAGGTTCAGCTTTAGGAGCCTTAACCTCTTCTTCTTCAGCAGGTTCTTCACCAAAATTTTCATAATACGCTTGTTCTTTTTTCTTTTCTTGTTTTTCTATTTCTAATTGCTTATCTGCTTTAGCTAAATCATCAAGGGCATCATAATCAATTTCTTGAACTAAGGAATCATCATTTAAGTCAACACCTTGGTTAGCTAAATATTCAATTAGATATTTTGATGGATCATTAGTTGTTTCAGTTCCATCAACATTTTTATGATATATTACATTATATTTAGGTTTATTATTTTCATCAACATAGAATTCCGTAACTTCAGCAAGTTCACGCATAAAGCCACGTTCCTTATCATATCTTGCACGAACATATAGACCCAATTGAACATATCGATATATAGTAGTCATAAATTGTTCTACATCGATATTAGATTCCAATAAGGAATACATACGATGTGGAATACTTTGAGCCTTATCAGCATGGATAGTTGATAAGATATTATGACCAGAAGATATAGAGTTACGAACGGCTGTAACCGCTTCTGCAGAACGAACCTCGGAAAGTAAGATCCACTTCGGATTTTGACGCATACAAGTAACAAGAACATCAGAATAAGATGCAACATTGTTTGTCTTCATAGCAACGATATCACGATGTGGGAAAATACGATCTAAGTGTAACTCAAGTGTATCTTCGATTGTTATCATTTTTTCATTTTCTGCTGTATGACTAGCTAAGTATTTTACCAACTCGGTTTTACCTGAACCAGTTTCACCAGCAACGATTATATTACAGTGACCTCTTACACATTTAATTAAGAAATCATGAATACCATTCGTAATATATTTTTCTTTAATTAATTTGTCTTTCTTTAAACGAATTTTAGCAGGAGTTTTACGGAATACCGCGGCAATACCATTTCTTGCAATAGAATCATGAACAAAATTCATACGCAACTCAGCACTTTCACTATCTAGGAAAGGAGATGCCATATTAAATACCTTACCCATGATGTTTGCACATTGGAATGCTATCTTCTCCATCAAATCGTTATCAATACCAGGGTTATCAACTCGATAAACACCCTTATCTAGGCTTTTCAACCATACTTGCCCATTGTTTGAATAAGATATATCTGTGATATTGTCATCATCCAAGTATTGTTTTAAAGGACCAAAGTCAATATTTGAGAACAGATTATCATTAATATCAGTATTCGTTAAATCTTGTTTAACTTCAACATTATACGCATTAATTTCTTGTTCCATATTCACACCACTATTCTGTTGTAGTTGTTGTTGTACTATTACTATCTATAGTTAAATCCTCTAAATATGGTTCAAGATATTCTTTTAATTCTGTATTAATCATTTTTGGTTCAGGTACTTCAGTATCTTGATATTTCAAATCTGCCGCAGTAGGAACTAAAATAATTTCTACATTCTTTTCTAATTTTTCAGCTACACGTAAGTAAGCATTTTGTTCTTTAGTAAGACCAAAAATCATTTGTGCAGGTTGTCTTAATTCTTCACTTGTAGCAAATACATCACGTGCACCATTATCTCTAACAGCTAATATTTTAATGTTGTTAATAAATCTACCAAATGTAATTTTTTCAGATTCTTCATCTTTATGAATTCTTAGGTAAATATCAAAATATTTATCAGGGAAGAATGAGTTACCATAAGTTGTATTAATATCAACAGGATAGTTGAAAGCAACTTGATCCTTTCCTAATTTATATAAGTAATCAGCATTTGTTGTACTTTCATTTGATACGTTTCCAGCAGTACCATCTTTATTAGTAGCAAAGAATAAACTACCACTTGGAATAAAACATGAAGCATATTTATTGTAAACACCGCTTACATTTGTAATAACGTTTCCTCTTAACTTTTGTTGAGGAACTTCAACAATCGCAACATCATCAGGAGTAATTTGTGCTCCTTGTTCTAGTGAATGCATTGCATAAGGTAATTGAACTGGTTGAATAGCTGAATTAACTCTCCATCTATAGAACAAGAATAGAACTACAACTATTAAGATTGCTCCTAATAATGTAACAACATTTTTATTTGATAATAATTTCTTTAAATTTCCCATATTCTTTCCCCTATTCTATCCTTCTACTGTTGTACTTTCTGTTGTTTCAGTTGATTCTGTTGTTGGTTGTTCAGTATTAGCAGCTTCTTCATCTTCTTTGAAGTCTAGATATTCATCTAAATAATCTTTTAATTCTTGAGTTGTTAATGCTGCTTCATAATTGCCACCTTCATCAATTAAGTTAACATTTGTTGGAACAACAATTATTTCAACTTTTCCTTGAAGTGTTTCAGCAGTTCTTAAATACTTATTAGTTTCTGTATCAACTCCGAAGATTATCATTGATGGAGTTCTTTCTTCGTTTGTATTTGTAAATACGTTACGTCCACTTCCATCTTTTACAGATAATATCTTAACGTTTTCTACTAACTTACCAAAGGTATATTTAGTATCTTTTGAATCATTATCTTTAGCAATTCTTAAATACATATCCATATAGTTTCCAGGGATAAGTGAGTTACTATAAGATGTTGCATTAGTAACTGGATAGTTATAAGCGATTACATCTTTATCTAAGTCAAATTCAAATAAGAACGCAATTGGTAAATCATATTTATTAACGATATTACCTACGCTAGATTCACTTGAATAATAGAAGAAACTTCCGATTGGAATATAACTATTTACTCCTGAAAATTTACCAGCTAATTGACCTTCATCATAAATTACATTACCAATTAAAGCTTTTTCTGGAATACCTTCAGTAGTAAACATACTCTTATCAATCTCTGTCATTCTATCAATATTCTTAGTTGCCATAACTACATTTTGAAAGTTAACAGCACTATTTACTCTCCAACGATAGAAGATATATAGAACGATTACTATAACAATCATTCCTAATAATGTAACAACATTTTTGTTACCTAATAATTTTTTCGTACTTCCCATATTTTACTCTCTCCTTATTTTTAACTAACTTTTCCTATTTACACAAGTACAATAATAGTAACCCTTACCGCTGCACCAATTTGCACTTGGTTCATTTCTATGAAGTCTATTTGAATCTTTATTAATCTTGTAATCATAACCCTTAAGTGCCGTGCATCCGCTAGCATATTTATTTGCACTTCCACAGGCAGCAATTTTGCAAGCATTCATCGCATCGGTGCTGCTATTATAAGAAAAGCCTGATTCACCGCTTGTATATTTCATTATTGTTCCACCTTTATCGTCCTTACACATATGTGGATTGCTATAACGATAATACCATTTGCAATTACCGCCACCAGATTGTGGTGGTGTTGGTTCACTGCTTGGCGTACTTGGTGTTGTTGAACAACTTAATGCCCAGTCATCAATTTTGTTATCAGCATATTCAAGGATTGAATGAGCTCCAGTATCTTCAAATATACCATCAAACTTATTTGGAATAATTTGACCGATACGATCTTCTCCATCAACATTTAATGCTTGTTTATATTCAATATTAACACTTACTTTAGGTGGATATGGTATTACTTCTTGAACTGTAATATCATAAATCTCTGAAGGTTTAATGATTGAACCTAATCTTGAAATAACACTTTCAGTAAATACTTTTGGATCAAGGACATACTCGCCTTGCATTAATTCACATTTTTCGTGACTAGTACTTACTTTATCTGGTTCAATACAATCGTTATTGTCATTAACAGGTTCTCTTACAGTATATTGTGTCTTACTAGTAAATTTAACTTGACCACTAGTATCCATCGTGCTACTTACGCACAAACAAATACCTCTTTTATAAACAACTTGGTCAACAGAATCATAAGCTCCTGCTTCTGTTGTTTGTTTAACTCCATAATAGTCTTGTTGATTTGTTAATGTAATGTTACTTATTACCCCAATAATTACGAAGGCAAATAGACATAACACAATTAATCCAAGACCCCACATTGCTTCCTTCAAGATATCACTCCCTATCTTACTTAATTATATATTATTTATTTTTCAATATCAAGGTTTATTCGAAAGAAAACTCACTTTACACTCACATTTTTTATTTGTAAAAATCAAGTAAAATATTTTTAAAAAAATACCATTTATGATATTATTTCTTATAGGGAGAGATTTATTATGAAAATGAAGCATATTTTACTAGTACTTTTAGTTGCTTTTCTACTAGTTGGTTGTAAAAGTAACAATATAAATTCAATCAGTTATGAAAAATTTAAAGAAAAAGCTGACAACAAAGAAAGTATGATTTTATTCTTTGGGGAAAGTGATATATTAGAAGAAACTCTAAATAATGTTCTAAACGAATATAAGTTAACAGCATACAAAGTTAAAACTTCAAGATTAGATGACGATGAAATAAACGCATTAAAAGAAATCGTTGATTATGATGAACCTTCTATCTGCTTTATCATTGAAGGATCTAATCCAACAAAGTTAACTAATATAACTGATGAATATATATCTGAAGCAAAATTAAAAGCTGTATTAAACGATTTAAAATTTATTGAATTAAAATAATAAAAAAAGACGAATTAAATTTCGTCTTTTTTCTTTTCAATATATTTCGTTACACTATTCTTAATAATGATTGCTAGTGGAATAATAACTATCAAAGCAAGAAGAATGTAGATTTTAGTATTATCAATTACTAATTTTGGTTCTCCTTTTTCGTTTTCTTTGATGTATTTTGCATATTCCTCTTTAAATGTTTTTTCGGAAACATTAATATTTGTAAGTTTATCTATACAATATTTAAATTCTGGATTTTTCTTACATTCTTCACTATCCAAAAACTTATTTATATATGGTAAAACTATTGTTTTAGTTAATAAATCTTTAGCTACACAACCGTTATTAACATAAGCTTTTACTGTTATTTTTACTCTTTGACCAGAACTAAAACCAGTAAGTCTTGCTGTTCCATTATTATTAGGAACAAACTCATCATATTCAAGTAAATCCCAACTATGAATTATAAGCGGTTTTACCTCACTTGTTATATTATCAACAATGATATCGAAACTAGAACTAGCTTCTTGAAATTCATAGGTAAAGGATAAATGACTTGCCATTGTTTTAAGTCTTCTTAGTTCATTGCTATCACAAGTATCTTTATCTACTGCTTTAACATTAAAGGCGAAAAGCAGTAATATTAAGCACAATACCTTTTTACTCATATTTATTTTTTCCCTGCAACAGCTTGTTTATATAAAGCACATAATTGAGGCGTTCTACCTTGGTCTGTACCTTTAGCACAAGAACCTAAATATGAAGCATATTGACTAGCCAATTCGTCCTTAATTAGAGCACCTATTTGTTGATTAATTGTTACTTTATTAAATTGTGATGGATTGCTCCATGTATTTTTATCTATAATTCCAGTAAAGTCATATTTATTATTTTTCCAGTTTTCACCTATTTGATGGTTAGAATCTAGGTATTGAATAAATGGATCACTAAGATTAATTGATCTAAATACAATTTCTTTTTCCTTAACGCCTAATACACAAGTTTCCTTGTTAACCCATTTATGTCCTAAACCTAAATTTGAAACTGTAACTGCATATTTATAATCTTTTCTATTTGCATATTCTTTAATATCTGAAATTGGGAATACTCTTCCTATAGATTCGTATCCAGTAGATGCTGTTGTAGTATATTGTGGCTTCTTAGAATCACTATAATAAACTACAGGCATTTGCATTTTAATTGTATATGCTACTTTATAAGTAAAGTTAGCATTTTTACCATTAGGCTCACTTCCACAGCTTGATACTACAGCAGTTGAGCCATCAGCCATTTCAAGAGTAAATGATTTTTCGTCTTTAGAAGTATTCTTAACTGTTGGTTGAATATCTTTTATTTCACCAGTTTCCTTACTCATACTAGAATTGAAATAATTTAATGTCCAATTTTTATAACTATCTCTAACATTTTGAACACCAGCAAGAGCAGATCCAAAGAATCCAGAATCTTCTTGATGGAACGAATTTAATTTTTTGGTGTCAATGTATCTTTTCACATAAGCTTCTGCAGCATTATAGAAATCTTGATTCCATTTACCTTCACATTCAACTTTAGTTTTAGCCAAATAATTAAATTTGAAAGCAGTACCTGGATACATAAATGAATTTGGATGAGCAGAATCATTTAAAATTGGCCCATTAAATCCAGTTTTCATCGTTTCTTTACAATCTATTCTATAGAATTCATCACCAACAGAACTACCTTTTAAGATACCACATTTTTTTACATAATCCCCAGTAAATTCATTTGTTGAATTACAAGCTGATTCTTTTGTATCAGCACCAGGATACTTAGTAGAACATTTAAATTGTGTATAACATTGATCTTTAGTTAATTCATTTCCGTTAGCATCTTTTGCAATCTTCCATCCACTAGGCATGTTTGATTGTATTTTATTATTAACAACTGTTTCTTTTAATACCCATTCTAATAATCCATATCCTGTATCATAGCAATGTGGTAGTGGAACTGGAGGCGCTGTACCACAACCTCTTGTTTTTATTTCACACCACTTTCCGTTGGTACCACATCTATTTTGGTCATCTTTACATCCTGGTGTATACACTCCCCAATCATTTGCTTCAGCTGTTGCTTGTGATATATATTTATAACATTTTGATGGTTGAGTTCCAGACCATGGAACCATTACTGTACCAGAAATAGTAGCTGCTTCCGAATCGTTTCCACAAGCATTTGTATCCTTTACAGAAACCGAAAATGGAATTTTACATTGTTTAGAACTGATACTCTTAGCAGTAATAGTACCATTACTATGAGTAATTGCTGATGCCCCAGAAGTAATAGTTGCAGTATAGGTGTCTTTCCAAGTATACGTACATGTAGGTGAAGTTCCATTTGCCGAAATAGTACCACAGTTCTTACCTACTCCAGGTTTAGAGGGGGTTGAACAAACACATGTTCCATTTGAATTGACGCAATCAGTAGCACCACTCTTACAGCCATTGTTATAATATGTAGTTTTACTAGTTTGTGCAGCTGGGCTACTACAATCTACTTCTGCTCCAGAACCTCCATAACATGTTGTTTTACTTCCTGTTGATTGATAATCCGAACAACTCAAAGCTTTTACATTTATTCCTATAAATATAGCCAAAGTAAGAACACATATAACCGAAATTATTTTTTTACTCATAAAATACACCTCTATATCTCTCCATAGTTACTCTACTATATTAAGTTTATCTTTTTTTCTATAAATAATCAATATCAATTTAAAAATTAACATTTATTTACATATTTACATTGACTTTTTATAGGGATTATCATAGTATATAAACTGCCAGTTCGATTTAGGCGAATTGGTCGCTAGTATCACACTAGCCAACCCCTTTTTATTCTTTTTAAAAGGAGGCCCCAGGGGGTGCCTCCTTTTGTGTTGTCTAAAAACAAAAGAGCATTAAATAAAAATGCTCTTTTTTTATACTATTTTATTTCAAAATAATCATCTGGATTTAGTTTTAAATTCTTATCCTTAACATATAGTGTTGCTAGTTTATCCCCAACATTAATTTTATCATCAATATCTTTGTGAATAACTATTCCTACAGAGTGATCAATAGAATCTTCTTTTGTTCTACGTCCCGCTCCAAGAGATACTGATAATTCACCTAAAGCAAGAGCTCTAATATTCTTTAAAGTTCCTTTTTTGTTACTAATAATATCTATTGTTTGATTGCTTACTTCAAGAGAACTTAAATCTCCACCTTGCATCTTAACAAACTCTTCGAATTTTTTGAATGCTCTACCACTTGTTAAAGCTTCGGTTGCTTCACTTAAAGCTTCATCATAACTAATACCTTTAGATAAACTTATCATGTTTGCTGAAATATCTAAACACAAGTCATATAATTTACCTTTTCTACCTTGTAATGTATCCATAGCTTCAATAACTTCAAGACTATTACCAATATTATGACCTAATGGAACATTCATATCAGTTATTTCACATATAACATCACGATGATGAGCTTTACCTATTCTTTCCATAATAGATGCTAAGGCTTTAGCGTCTTCCATAGTTTTCATTAATGCTCCATCGCCAACTTTAACATCCAAGAGAATCTTATCAGCTCCACCTGCAATTTTCTTAGACATAATACTTGTTGCAATTAAAGGAATTGATGCAACAGTACCAGTAACATCACGTAAGGCATAAATAACTTTATCTAATGGACATAAATTCTTTGTTTGACCTGTAACTGCAAAACCAATCTTTTTAATTTGATTAATAAATTCTTCCTCAGTTAAATTAGTATTGAAACCTTTAATACTTTCTAACTTATCAATAGTACCACCAGTATGACCTAAACCTCTTCCACTCATTTTAGGAACAGGAACACCACAACTAGCTACAATAGGCCCAACAATTAATGTTACTTTATCACCTACTCCACCAGTTGAATGTTTATCTACAACTGGCATTCCTAAACTACTTAAATCAATAGTTTCACCACTTTTAATCATTACATCAGTAAGTGCTATTGTTTCATCTATAGTAAGTCCATTATTATAAATTAACCATAAAAAGTCAGACATAGTTTTATCATTAATCTTTCCTTTTACATATGAATTAACCATATATTTGATTTCATCATATTCTAATATTTCATTTTTATTTTTCTTTTCAATAATATCAATCGCTCTCATATATCCTCCTATTATCTATTTAATTATAACAAAAAAGTAGACTTGCGTCTACTTTTATTATTCTATATAATCTCTTGGTCTTTTATTTAATTCTTCTATTTCTTCCTTTTGAGCTTGAGTCATACATGCAGGGATAAACATAACAGGATAATCATCATAATATGTTGATTTCAATTTAAAATCTGCATCAATTTTAATTATTACTGACTCATCTAAACAATCTTCTCCAAGAAAACTTAAAGAATAACCTGCTTTTTTTAAATCCCCATATGTTATAACATACACACCAGATTCATCCTTTTTATACTTTGTGTATTCCTTTTTATCATATATTTCTTTACCCAAGTTATATGCTTTTTGGGAATTTAAATCGACTTTAGATTGTTTTGCTGGAGTAACTGTAGAATTAGTATCTTCATTTGATGGTGGATTATCAGTCATTACATTTGGGCTAGTATCTGTTGGTTTTCCATCCTCAACTTTGCCATCATTATTTAATATTTGATTTTCTTCTGGTTTTTCAGAAGCAGTCTTATCACTTAAACCATCTGTCGGATTAGATGAATCATTATCTGTTGGTTTATTATTTATAACTGTTCCATTAGAAGGAGCTATATCTTTATGA
>JAEEGJ010008112.1_pt1 | contig 29245 bp, 27 predicted proteins | sample 8958761 | NCBI WGS metagenome assembly JAEEGJ01 (sample SAMN16246546, study PRJNA631951) | gut metagenome | biome: gut microbiome; feature: rumen; material: RS-attached | host: Bos | place: Iran: Karaj | collected 2018-10
AGATAATAAACGGATTTTTGAGATGATTTCGTAGGGCGGGGGCTTTACGTGAACCCCCAACGCTCTCCGGTTCGCGTCGGGGAACCCCTATGATCCCGTCGAAAGAATAAATAAGAAAGAATAAAGAATAAAGAATAAAAACCGGTGTCGGCGTAGCCGACAAATTGTGTGCGCAAAGCGCACATTTGGGTGGTCCCACCCCTCAACACCCCCCAAACCCCCTCTTACCCCCTCCCGTCATTCTTCGAATGAGGGGGCGCAAATGTTTGAAAGGAAAAAGTATGATACCTGTACCGGAGAAAAGAGTCGCCGAATTTGAAGAAAAAGCTTTCGGTATGTTTATCCATTTCGGGCTGTATTCGCAGCTCGGCAAAGGCGAGTGGATAAAGCATTTTGAAAAAATACCGGACGACGAGTACAATAAGCTTTTTGAGTCTTTTGATCCGTCCGGATTCGACGCGCGCGCGATCGCTCGCATCGCAAAACGCGCCGGTATGAAATACATAACGCTTACCTCGCGGCACCACGAGGGATTTTCGCTGTACGATACCTGCGGCTTATCCGACTTTGACGCGCCCCACGCGCCGAATTGCCGCCGCGACCTGATACGCGAATTCGTCGACGGCTGCAACGAAGAGGGCATCACGCCCATGTTTTACCACACCACGCTTGACTGGCATATGAGATCTTTCAACGACGATTTTCCGTCGTATCTGCAGTATCTGCGCGACAGCGTGGAGATACTCTGTACGAATTACGGCAAAATAGGCGGTCTGTGGTTTGACGGCAACTGGTCAAAGCCGGACGCGGACTGGGAGGAGGACAAACTCTACGCGGTCATCCGCCGTCATCAGCCGGACGCGATAATAGTCAACAACACGGGTCTTGACGCCCGCGGCAGGACCGGCAATATTGAGATAGACAGCGTGACGTACGAGCAGGGAAGACCCGAGCCGATGGACAGAGAGGGCATGAGCAAGTACGTTGCCGCGGAAATGTGCTGCACCATAAACGACCACTGGGGCGTAGGCAAACTCGATCTGAATTACAAAAGTCTGCCGTATCTGATAGAAACGCTGTGCGCCTGCCGCAAACTCGGCGCAAACCTGCTGCTCAACGTCGGACCCGACGGCGACGGAAGCATACTGCCGCTACAGCAGTATCTTTTATCCGGCATGGGCGACTGGATAAATTACTACGGCGGCTGTATTTATAAAGCAAAGCCGTGCGGCGTGAAGGGCGAAGGCAAAAACTTTGCGTTAAAAGACGGCAAAAAGATATATCTTTTCATCCACGATCTCGGTATAGGCGGGCCGGCGAAGGAAGTTTGCTTTACGGGTCTGTCCGGCAAGGTAAAAAGCGTACGCTTTACGGACGGCGGCGAAGAGCTTGAATTCACGCAGGATGACGACGTATTAAAAGTCGGCGCAACTCCGTTCCCGTACGGCAAAAACGGCGTAGTAAGAGTTGCGGAAGTTGATATAATTAAATGAATATTAAATAAAAAAAGGGACTGTCGCAGACGCGGCAGTCTTAATGAATTGTGCCTTGGTACAATTCAATTCATGACGATTTACCGTCAATTCATGATGCGCAAGCATCGATTCATGGCGAAGCCAATTCATTCAGACGAAAAAATCCGCAGTCGGCTATGAATGGCGCCGCAAAACGGCGCATGAATTGTGTCTTTCGACACATGAATTGCCCTACGGGAACCCCAGATGCTCATCAATTCGCATCGGGGAACCCCTAAGGCGTGAATTGTCCTGACGGACGTGAATTGTCCCGTACGGGACATTAAAAGGGCTGTCGTTTGATGCGACCGCCCATTTTATATCATCCGAACATATCGTTGAAACTGCCGGAATCCTCGCTGTCCGTCTCGTCGTTTATCATACCCGGCTCATCCGTTTCCGTCGTCTGCATTTCGCTTAATTTTCTGAAAAGCGCGACGACGTCTTTATTATTTATATCGCCGTCGCCGTTTATGTCGCAGTTTTCTTCAAGACATTTGATATTCGAGCCGCTGACGTGCCGGAAAAGCGTCGCCACGTCTTTGTTGTTCACCTCGCCGTCGCCGTTGGCGTCGCCCAAAAGAAACGCTCTAGCGCATATAACGGCGCAGAGAAGAAGAGAAGCGGCGGCTGTAACGGAAATGATCTTTTTCACGCCGAATTAACCGAACAGAGCGCCGAAATCGGCTGAATCTTCGCTTTCATCCTCGTATACGGACATATTTCCCGTATCTATGGACGTATCGGGTACCGTCTCCGATACGGCGGAGGCTTCCGTTTTTTCTTCAGTTTCGCTTTCGTTACTTTCGTTTCCGCATCCGCACAGCAAAACCGCCGCGCAGATAAGAAACGGAATAAATACAAACAAAAATTTTTTCATATCATAACCGACCTTTCCATATCACTCTAACCGAAATCCAGCGCAAAATCAACCGGGGTTTTGAAATTTTTTGTAAAAACATTTATATCCCACCGGATTAAAATATAGTTAACAAATAAATCGCGTTTATTTTGCAGACGCGTGTTTTTTAATTCATATCATTATTCAACATTATGATATAATGAAATCAATAAAATCTGTAATAAATCTGTTTTCTGCAAGGAGATAGAGAATGAGAAAAAAAGCTGTATTGATCCTGTCCGCCGTGATGACGCTGTCGCTGCTCGCCGCGGCGGTCCCCGTCAGCGCGGCAGGCGCCGTTAAAGTCAAGATAATAATGATAGGGCGCGACCCCGTAATGCAGACCGTAACGTCGGAGAGCGTGAGCATAGTGAAGCTTACCCAGAACGGCGAAAACGCGGTCGCGACGACCGTGGGAGGCACCGACCAGTGGGTAAGCGTCAGCCTGCCCGATATCGACACCAACGTATACGATTCGTTTGTCATCAAATACAAGGCGAGCGGAACGGCATACCACAACGGTATCTATTTAAAGGGCAGAAAATTCAACACCTCGTATTCTGCAACGGAGGGAACGTACGCGGCGCACAATTTCATCTCCGACGGGAACTGGCATACAAACGAGTATTCGATACAGTCAAGCTTTCCGGCAATGATGACGTACCCGCTCACCGGCGTGCGCATACCCGTATGCAGCGAGGCGGGCAACACGTTTGAAATTGAATCCATAACGTTCAAGAGTTCGGCTTACTATGAGTCAACGGACGAGATCCCGGCGCAGTCCGGCAAGGTCTTCAGCGGCTGGTATACGGATACGACCTTTACCGAAACGGCTTCTTCCGCGCCGGCTTACGCCAAATTCGTCGACAAAAACGTGCATAAGGTAAAATGGCAGATAAAAAACGGCGCGCCGGGACAGAGCGGCACGGCGGATATAAGATTCGTCACCACGATAGACAGCCTTGATTACAGAAACGCCGGATTTGAGATAACGTATGAGGGCAAGACCGTCAGCGTTTCTACAAAGAAAGCTTTCAAGCAGCTCAAAGCCGGCGGAGAGGATATTTCTCCCTCGGCGTTCTCGGCGCAGTCACAGTATTTCGTGACGTTCGTTCTGACAGACGTGCCCGCCGCGGCGCTTGACAGATCATTTACCGCAACAGCGTTCTGGACGACGCCCGAGGGCATAGTGGTAAAGGGGGACGCGCTCACATTCTGCGTCAATGAACCGGACGGCGCGACGGCGCGCGTCGTAAGCCCCGGAACGGGCAGGACCGTCTCGCTTTTAACGGACGAGATGACGAACTGGGTAAACAATTTCCGCCCCGCGGAATTAAACGATATATGCGACTGCACGGAAAAATGCGAGCCGATTCCCGTCGTGCTGAAATGGGATGAAGACAATAGCGCGCTTTACACGCACGTACTTTTATCTAAAAACGAGGATATGTCCGACCCCGACGTTTATCTGTGTATTGAAAACAGCCTGAGGCTTGAAGACCTGTTTGCAGGGCAGACGTATTACTGGCAGCTAAGAAAAGAATATGCCGACAAAGTCGTTTTATCCAAAATAAATTCGTTTGATACCGTGAAGGCGCCGAGAACGGTAAGCCTTGACGGCGTCTCAAACGTCCGCGACATTGGCGGATATTATTCCGCGGACGGCAGATACAGGATAAAGCAGGGTATCGTTTACCGCGGCGCGGACTTCGCGCACCTGACGGACGAGGGCAGAAACAAAGCCGTAAACATCCTCGGCATAAAGACGGAGTTAGACCTGCGCGGAACGGCGGATACAAAATCTTCGCTCGGAAACACGGTAAAATACGTGAACGTCGCGGCTCCGTGGTATACCGGAGTATGGAACGACGCGGCGACGTATCCGGGACTTATACCGGCGCTGCGCGTGTTTACGGACGCAAACAACTTCCCCGTATATTTCCACTGCTCGCTCGGACGCGACAGAACGGGAACGGTGGCGTTCTTCCTTGAAGCGCTCTGCGGACTTTCGGAAAACGACATAATTATGGATTACGAAGTATCATTTTTCTCGGATTTCGGCGGATATGAAGGTTCCGTCATACCGTCCAACATGACGAACGACGGTTTAAGAGCTACGTTTTACAGACTGCGCCAGGAGACCGGCATACAGTCGCTTTACGAGGCGGCGCGCGCGTACCTGAAATCAAAGGGGATGACCGACGCGGAGCTTGACGCGATCCGCGCAAATCTGCTTACGGAGGTGCATTAAGTTATGAGAGGACTTAAAGCAGTTTCTTTGATCTTATGCGCCGTACTGCTTCTGACCGCACTCCCGGCGGCGAGAGCGCAGGAAAGCGTGACGGACGAGATACCGTATACGGTAAACGATATAAGCGGTTTCACGGCGTATACGTACAACGCGCTTGAAATATATACGGAAGAAGACGGAGAGGCGGCGGGCGTTCCCGCCGGATTCACCGGCTACGTGATGAAGCTCTCGCACAGGGACCAGACGGGCATAGCGGTTGATTTCACGGACAGACGGATACCGCTTTCCATAGTTTCCGCGCTGAAGATACGCATTTATTATCCGTCAAATACCGTGCAGGCGGGCAACGGCGTAAGGATCACGAAATATAAATCAAGCGACTGGGCGCAGCTTTCCGCGCCGGACTGCCCGGACGAGTGGACGACTCTGACCGTGACGGACAGAAGTATTCTTCAATACCTGTGCAACGAAGACGGCAATATCGGCAAATTCGGTTTCGGTTTTCGCTTCGGAAACGGCAACAGCGGCACCTGTTATATAGATTACATAATCATTGAAACAAAGCCGGACGACGGCGTCGCACCGGTACTGACGTACAGCGGAGCAACGGAAATAACGACTACGGCGGGCAAGCCCTTTACCGTAAACGCCACGGCTTACGACGAATACGAACAGCGCAGCGTGCCGATAGATTACGAATGGAGCGAGGGCGCGCTTGACGCGGACGGAAATCTGACGCAGGGCAACCACACCTGCACGGTCACAGCGGCGGACTACTACGGAAACAGATCCGAGGGGATAGTGATACGCCTTATTGTCGGCGAGCCGGATACGGCGGCCCCGAGCATAGATTTTGCTCTTACCGAAATTCATACGGTAGCCGGCTGCATACCCGCTCTCAACGTGACGGCGTCCGACGACAGAGACGAGGTAAAAGTCGAAAAGATCTGGTCCTCCGGCGCGCTCGACGCGCGCGGCAGGCTGAAAGAAGGCGCGCATACGCTTAAATTAAGAGCGGCGGACCTTACCGGAAACACAACGGAAATAACTGTCACGGTATACGTAACGCCGGAGTTTGAAACGAACAAACCCGTTGAATACGAACAGTAAAAAAGAAAAAAGGTCTTTGGAAAATAACCAAAGACCTTTTTGCTTTAAGAGCTTATTTCAGCGGTTCAAAGTCCGCGGCGCCGTGCTTGCAGAGAGGACATACGAAATCCTCAGGCAGCTCGTCGCCCTCGTAAACGTAGCCGCAGATCTTGCAGACGTAGCCTTTTTTGCCCTCCGTCTGCGGTTTCGGCTTGACGTTGTTCTGATAATACGTATAAGTCATAGTCTCCGCGTCGGATATGACTCTCGCCTCCGTCACGCTGCAGATGAACATGCCGTGCGTGTCAAGATCTATGTACTGCTCGACTTTAAGCGACATAAAAGAGTTTATATACTGCGGTAAAAACGCAAGTCCGTTGTCGGAGTGAAGCGGCGTTATCGTGTCGAATTTATCCACGTTTCTGCCGGAGCGGAAACCGAAACATTCAAACACGGAGAACGGCGCGTCTACCGACAGACAGTTGACGTTCATGATGCCGGTCTGCTTTATTACGTGGTGCGAATAGTTCTGTTTGTTTATCGTGACCGCTATCCTGTTGGGCGTGTTGGTGACCTGCGATACGGTGTTTACGATAAGTCCGTTGTCCTTTTTGCCGTCGCTGCACGTCACGACGTATAAGCCGTAGCCTATGTTGAACAGAGCGGTAAGATCCTGCTTCGTCACGGGTTTGTCGCTTCTCGCAACGTATTCGCGGCAGAGCTCGTCGGACAGCGCTTCTATCTGCTGCTTGTTTTCTTCGCTCATGCCGGACTTTATCTTTACCACGGGCTCAACGAATTTGAGGTTCTGACAGCCTTCAAGCATTTTCATCATCGTTTTTGCCGCAAGCGGCGCCCACGATCCGTTTTCTATAAAGCCCACCGTGCGGTTTTTGTATCCGCGCTCGGTAAGATGCTGTATGAATTCGCGCATGAACGGGAAAATATCCGCGTTGTAAGTCGTTGTCGCAAGTATTATCTTGCCGTATTTGAAAGCGTCTTCAACGGCCTCCGCCATATCTTCTCTCGCAAGGTCGGATATCGCTACCTTCGGGCAGCCTTTTTCCTTGAGCTTGTCCGCTAAAAGCAGGGCGGCTTTTTTCGTGTTGCCGTAGACGGACGTGTATGCGATGAACACGCCGTCCACCTCGGGCTGATAAGACGACCAGGTGTTATACAGTCTCAGTACCTCCGGTATCGTGTCCGTCAGCACGGGACCGTGCAGCGGGCATATACGCTGTATGTCAAGCGCCGCGGCTTTCTTTAAAACCGCCTGCACCTGCGCACCGTATTTGCCGACGATGCCGAAATAATAGCGCCTTGCCTCGCACGCCCATTCCTCTTCGACGTCAAGCGCGCCGAATTTGCCGAAAGCGTCCGCGGAAAACAGCGTTTTTGACACCGCGTCGTAAGTTATGGTCACCTCGGGCCAGTGCACCATCGGCGCCGTCACGAAAGTGAGCGTGTGCTTGCCTAATTCAAGCGTGCTGCCCTCGCCGACCTCTATCCGTCTGCCCTCAAAATCGTCGCCGAAGAAGTTTTTCATCATCGGGAAAGACTTTGAATTGGAGACGACCGTCGCCTTTGTATACGTCTTCATGAACTGCATTATATTCGCGGAATGGTCCGGCTCCATGTGCTGGACTATGAGATAATCCGGCTGGCGGCCGTTAAGTGCCGACTGAATGTTGTCAAGCCATTCGTGCGAAAAACGCGCGTCAACCGTATCGAATACGGCTATCTTTTCGTCAACTATGACGTAGGAATTGTATGCCATGCCGTTAGGCACGTCGTACTGACCTTCAAAAAGGTCTATCTGGTGGTCGTTTACACCGACGTAGAAAATATCATCCGTAAGTTTCATTGTCATATCTCCAGCATTTTTAATATTTCGTCTTTTCTTTTGACGCCGTTAGAGGTGGTTATCACCTTGCCGCCTTTGAAAACCATGAGCGTGGGGATATACATAATGTCGTATTCGAAGGCGAGGTCCGCCTCGTCGTCCACGTTTACTTTACCGACCTTTATTTTTCCGTCGTACTCTTTTGCTATCTCCTCCACCGTCGGCGCTATCATCCTGCACGGACCGCACCAGGAAGCCCAGAAGTCAACGAGAACGGGGAGCGTACTGTCAAGCACCTCTTCTTTGAAATTATCTTTTGTAAGCGTTATCTCTGCCATATACAACATCCTCCTTTTTTCTTCCATTATACCCGGAAAGTAAAAATAAAACAATAACCTTTTATAGCTTAACTGAAAATTCGAAAAATAAAATGAGATTTTTCAAATTTACATATTGTTCTTAAAATTAAACAATCAATGTCTTTATTTACGATTATAATAACGATGAACTTGTATTATGTCAGGAAAAGGTATATTATGAATCAAAATGAAAACAATGCGCAGGAGTCAAGCATATCTCTTGAGTTGATTTTCCGGATAATCTGGAAAAACATTCTGCCTATACTTCTGATCACTGTTGTCGTGGCGGGAGCCGCGTTTGCCGCAACGAAACTGTTTATCAAGCCGAGGTACAGAGCGTCGGCTATGGTGTACGTACGCGCAAACACACAGGCGGGCAGCACTACGACGACAAGCGAAATGAGCGTTGCAAAACAGCTCGTAACAACGTATTCCATAATTCTGGAAACGGACAGCGTTCTGCAGGAGGTTTACGAAAACCTTGAAGAACAGTACAAAGTACCCGTAAACACCATAAAAGGCTGCCTGACTGAGGAAGCAATAGAGAATTCCGAGATCTTCAGGATAAACTACGAGGATACGGATCCGGTGCGCGCGGAAAAGATAGTCAATGCCGTTGCGGAAATAGCTCCGCAGAAGATAATAGACGTTGTCCAGACCGGTGCGGCGCAGGTCGTTCAGTACGCAAGCACGCCCACGGCGCCCGTATCGCCTCACGCGCTGAGGAACACCGCGATAGCGGCTCTCGCGGCGCTTATCCTGTCCGCCGTCGTCTTCGTGCTCATATCCCTGCTCGATACGAGCATAAGAACGTCAGACGACCTCTCCGAAACTTTCAAGATAACGGTTTTGGGATCCATACCGACGATAATGTCGGAGACTGATCTTACCGACAAGGAGGAGACCGACGATGATGAATAAAAACAAAAAGAACGTCTCCGGACTTAAAGAATACAAAGTTTTAAACGAAAACACGTCGTTTTCCGTCAAAGAAGCGTACAGCACGGTAAGGACCAACCTGCTTTATTCCGGCCACGCCGGAAAATGCGCGATATTCGCGGTATGCGGCGCGAGTGAGAACGCGGGCAAATCCCTGTCCTGCATAAACATAGCAATCTCGTTTGCGCAGCTCGGCAAAAGCGTTCTTATAATAGACGCGGACATGCGCCATCCGTCGGTTAAAAAGGCTCTGCGCATCAAAAAAGACGTAGGCCTCTCGGACGTTCTGGCAAGGCTGACGAAGGATATACCTATAATCGCCACGTCAACGAAGAACCTTTGCCTTATCCCGGCGGGCAGCGTTCCGCCCAACCCCGCGGAGCTTCTTTGCTCGACCCGTTTTGACAAGGTGCTTGAAGCGTGCTCCGAAAAGTTCGATTACATTTTCATCGACACGCCGCCTATAAACCTCGTGTCCGATGCGGCTCTTCTCGCGCAGAAGGTGGACGGCTATATCTTCATCGTCCGCGCCGGAGTAGACAACAAGCGCAACGTCGGCGACGCCGTTGACACGCTCAAAAAAGTTGACGCAAAGATAATCGGCTTCGTTTTGAACGACGTAAACAAAAAAACGTCCGGTTACTACGGCAGCTACGGCAAGTACGGCTACGGCAGATACGGCAAATACGGCTACGGCAAGTATTACGGCGGCGATTACGGCAACAGGGGTGCCGAATCGGAAACTCTGCACGGAAAGATATCGGACGACGACTGAATCCGGCATAAAACAGAATAATATCCGCGGTAAGACACCGCGGATTTCTTTTTATATATTGATTTTTTTCTTTTTTTGTGGTATTATCTTATTATAAAAAACACGGGAGAAGATCATGGACGGAAGAGATTATATAAACATAGTTGCAGATACCGTAAAAGCGGCGTATGAGGAGCAGAGCGACGTTATAGCCGAAGCGGCAAAGTGGCTTGCGAAGACGGTCGAAGAAAAAAACAACGTGTTCGTTTTCGGATGCTCGCACGCCGGAATTCTGGCGGAAGAGGTGTTTTACCGCACGGGCGGTTTAGCGGTCATAAACCCCATATTTTTCCCGGCGATGATGCTCAATACGCGTCCGATAACGATGACGAGCGCGCTTGAAAGAGTATCCGGCATAGGCAGAACTATATTTGAAAAGAACAATATCAAAAAAGGCGATCTGCTTATCATCCACTCCGTCTCCGGCAGGAATACCGTGCCGGTTGAAATGGCGCTTACGGCAAAGGAGCGCGGCGTAAAGACGGTATGTATAACGAATCTGAAATACTCAAAGGCGGTAAGCTCGCGTCATCCCGGCGGAAAGCGTCTGTTTGAGGTGTGCGATATAGTTATAGACAACAAGGGCGAAGCAGGTGACGCCGCAGTTACTGTAGACGGATTGCCGGAGAAAATAGGCCCGACTTCCACCGCGGTCGGAGCGGCGCTGATAAACGCGCTTGTCATAGACGCGGTGAACAAAATGATACAGGACGGCATAGTCCCGCCCGTGCTCATGAGCGCGAACCTTGACGGCGGCGACGAGCACAACGCGGCGATATTTGAAGAATACAAAGACAACATCTTTTATATGTGAATATGAAATACTATCTTGCGCTTGACAACGGCGGCACGAAGACCGCCGCGATACTTTACGATGAAGAGCTGAACCGCATATCCGTCTGCGTAGGCGGCAGTCTCCGCTCAAATACTAACAACGCCTCGCTTGTCGATCTGCATTTGAAAGAGCTTATACAGGGCCTGCAGCTTGCCGGCAAAACGGTAGAGGAAATAAACGGCACATACGAGGCGTCGGTCATAGAAAAGCTCGGCCGCGTCTGCACGGTAAAGGACGTGAAAGTCACGGGCGAGCTTGATATGGGGCTTGCCGCGGCGGGGATTTTCGGCGACGGACTGCTTTCCCTGTGCGGAACGGGCGCTACGTCTTTTGCACGCATAAACGGCAGAAAACTGTTTACCGGCGGTTACGGCGCCGCGGTCGCGGACGAGGGCTCCGGCTACTACATAGGCAGGTCCGCTTTCATCGCCGCCATACGCGACAGAGAAGGGCGCGGAGAACATACGGCTTTGACGGATAAAATACCGCAGAAGCTCGGCTTTTCCGGCAGAGAAGAATTGCAGGCGGCGATATTTTCGATATATTCAAAACCGGATATATCGCCGGTCACGCACGTCGCGGGATTCGCGCCGCTTGTCATAAAAACCGCCGCTGAAGGAGACGAAGTTTCTCTGTCCATAGTAAAAGAAGCCGGCAGGCTCGCGGGCGAACAGATGCGGTATCTCATAGAAAGCAACTATATAGACGACGGCGTGCCGCTGACGGTCTGCGGCAGTATATGGCGAATCAACCCGGTCTTCTTTGAGGAATTCAAAAAGACCGTAGGGAACAGAGAAATAATAATACCGCAAATAGAGCCGATCTTAGGCGTCCTTGCGCTTCATAAAATAAAGCGTACCGGCAGCTTTGATGAAAGCGACGCAAAAACGCTGGCGGAGCGCTACCCGGAATTCAGGTATGATATAAATGAAAATAAATAAGGAGATATAAAAAATGCTGCTTGACAGATACAGAGAATCGATAGACGAATTATTTAAAAAGGTAAGAGACACGCAGACGGAGAACATAATAAAATCCGGAGAAATCGTCGCGGAAAGCGTGGCGAACGGCGGCTGCATATTCTTATCAAGCATTTGCCACAGTATGGAGATGGATTCCATTTACCGCGGCGGCGGCCCGATATTCTATAAGCATTTCAGCTATGATCTGAAGATCGAAAACGACGCCAGAGCGCGCGACAATTCCGATCTCGGTCACGACGCGCAGGGAGCGGCGGCGAGATACGCGCTCACACAGTCGAATTTCCGCCCCGGCGACGTGCTGTTTTTAAGCTCCGTTTCCGGCAGAACGAAAAAGATAGTCGATCTGGCGTACGAGGCGGTTCAGCTTGGTATAAAAGTCATAGCCTTCACGTCAATGGAGTACGCGGCTCAGGTCGACCCCGTGCATCCGTCCGGCAAAAAACTGTACGAGATAGCGACGGTCACGATAGACAACTGCGCGCCCGCCGCCGAGGCGATGATAGACGTGCCGGGTATAGAGGCGAAATTCGGCGCCGCTTCCGGCATAGCGTCGGACTATATAATGTGGAGCATAACTAGCGTGGCGGTGGAAAAACTGCTTGAAAAAGGCATAACCCCCGGCATCCTCAAAAGCGCGAATTTCCCCGGCGGAATGGAATACAACAAGACCGTAGTCGAGCCGAATTACGAGAAATTCGGGTGGTAAAAAAATTAAGAATTCAGAATTAAAAATTCAGACGTAGGGGCGACCATTGGTCGTCCGCATAAAACAAATCAATGTAGGGGCGACCATTGGTCGTCCGTAAAGAATAAAGAATAAAGAAGAAAGAATAAAGAATAAAGAATAAAAACCGGTGTCGGCTGCGCCGACGATTCATGGGTGGTTTCCCACCCCTCACGGCTCTGCAAGCCTCGCCACCCCCCATACCCCCCTGTCCCCTCCCTCAATCTCCGACGAGATTGAGGGGCACAGCAACGTAGGGGGCGGCGACTCGACGACCCGCTTGTAGGGGCGATCATTGATCGCCCGTCTTAAGGAATAAAGAATAAAGAAGAAAGAATAAAGAATAAAAACCGGTATCGGCTATGCCGACGATCTGTTCTCTGAATTCTGAATTCTTAATTCTTAATTTGGGATAGCACAGCATCTATCTTCGACTTCACTATTTAATATAAAATCCTCAATACTTTTTTGATATAGAAAGGACTTTTTTATGAAACGGCTTCTCGTTATTGTTTTGATTCTTTGTACGTCTGTCTCGCTGCTGGCATCCTGCACCGGCACACCCGACGTTACCGATGATACCGTCTCCGAAACGGACCCGGTTTTCACCGAAGCGCCCGACGGGACGACCGGGACGTCAGCGGAGGAAGATCCTGCCGATACCTCCAAAGTCGCGGACCTGACCCTCCTTGACGACGGCTACGATATCTATCAGCTTCCCGGCAACGGCAACGGCGGCTGGCGGTACGGTCCCTCATACATTTACTACGGCGACGGCCGTGTGGACGCATACTTCGCTTCGGGCGGAGACAGCGGCGAATGGGACCGCATCACCCACAGAAGCTCCGCCGACGACGGCAAGACCTGGTCCGCCGAAAAGATAGTCGTTTACCCCACACCCGACAGCATGGACGACCATTCCTGCTGCGACCCCGGCGCGGTCTTTTTCAACGGTTACTATTATATCGGTTACACTTCGACCTTAAATAACGACGGCTACTGCAACAATATTTTCGTCGCCCGCTCGAAAAACCCCGACGGTCCGTTTGAAAAATGGAACGGCTCGGGCTGGGGCGGCGCGCCCGCTCCTCTGATCTACTTTGAGCAGTCGTACGGCTACTGGGGCATCGGCGAGCCGTCGTTTGTAGAAATGGACGGCACTCTGTATATCTTCTACACTTATTCTACTCCAATGAAAGCATATCTTATGCTTGCCACCGCCGACGCAAATAACGAGAACTGGCCGGCGGATCTGCAGTATCAAGGCGCGATCATGGAGCGTCACACAGATTCCATGGACGTCAAGTACGTGGAAGAGTGGGGCAAATTCATAGGCGTTGCCAAAGCCGACGGCGGCTGGATAGCCGTCTACGAATCCTTTGACGGCAAGAGCTTCACGCTGGCGGACGCCGTCAAAGAGCATACGTGCAATTCTCCTTTCGCGCTGGGGCTTTCCTCCCGCCCGGACGGCCATATAAGAGTGTCCGAGGACGCGGATCATCTGCGCCTGCTTTACGCCTACGGCGACGAGGGCTGGGCGGCGTGGAACACCCGCATACATACGATCACACTGACGGCCTCCGACGGAAACGACGTTGAGGCGGAGCAAGCCAAACCCGGCTCGGGCATAGGCATTACCCGTGAGACAGAACCATACGGCTGGGAAGAGTGGACTATGATCCGCACCCAGAAGGATCTGTACGTTATGGCGGTGGGAGACAAGGAGAGCATGAAATTCTACCTCCGCGACCGCTACGTAAACGGCAAGGATATCTCATTGCGCAAGAGTGAAGTCACAGTGGAAGATTACGACGAAAACGTCGTGAGCTTTGAAGACGGCAAAATGATCGCAAAGGGGGCCGGAAAGACCGCCGTCACCGTCTGCTACAAGGACCTGAAGCACGTTTTCCGAGTGACCGTCACGGAGACGAAGGACGAAAAGAAAGCGATCCTCACAAACACCGCCGTCGTCCCGTCCATTGATAACTTTACCATTTATCTGGGCGAGAGAAGCGTCTACCGTCCGCAGATACGTGTGCGTGTCACCAAAGGCGACGGCTCCGTAAACGAATTTTACGTAAACGACGGGCCCGACAAGGTCACATACACGGATTACGACGAAAATATAATCGCCGTAAGCGACAAGGGCGTGATCACCGCCCGCGCCGCGGGAAAAACGGCGGTCACGGTAAAGTACGGCACCCACACCATGAAAGTGACGGTCAAAGTGTCCGACGATCCGGCTGACGCCTTCTTTAAACTCGGAGACGTGGAAGACTTGACGTACGTGTCCCTTGACTTTTCCCGTGATATCGACCGCAGTGTGCTGTCGCATTTCAACAGCTGCGAGATGACCGCAGGCGAGGACTGCATACGCGTTACGGTCAAGTCAAACAACACCGACCCCAACATGACGGACCCCAGCTTCAAAGTCGTATACCAGGGCGCCCTGGATCCTGTCATGACCGAAGATTACGGCGCGGTGGAGATCGTCTACCGTGTGTCGACCGATAATACTCCCCACGCGACGGCTTTGGAAATATTCATCGGCGCCGGCTCGGTCATGGACGCCCAGCCGGGCAATTCCACGTCCGCAGATCTCACCTGCGACGGCGAATACCATACGCTGCGTATTCCGGTGTCTTCATTGAAGGTCTGGAAAGGACAGTTAAACGTCATCCGTTTTGACTTCTTCAAATCAGCTCTTGACGGAGACTGTATGGATATACGCTCCATTTCTTTAGTCAAATGATAAAATTTTAAATACGGAGAATTTTATGGAATACGTAAAAGTAACAAAAGAAAATATTGAAACCGAGCATATATGCTGCGCCATTTCAAACAACAAGGACGTGCAGGTGTCGTCTAAGAAATCGTGGCTATCGGAGCGGTTTGACGACGGGCTCGTGTTTTTGAAAAGCGTCGAGCGCGGCAAGTGCTTTATTGAATATATACCGGCGGAGCATGCCTGGGTCCCGATAGACGCGGACGGGTATACGTATATAGACTGTCTGTGGGTGTCCGGTTCCTTCAAAGGTCACGGATATTCAAACGATCTGCTTGACGCCTGCGTAAATGACAGTAAAGAACAGGGCAGAAAAGGCTTGTGTATTTTATCCTCGGAAAAGAAAAAGCCGTTTTTAGCGGACCCGAAATATTTAAAGTACAAAGGCTTTACCGTCTGCGACGAGGCGGACAACGGCATACAGCTGTGGTATCTGCCGTTTGACAAAAACGCGGACAGGCCTGCCTTCAAGCCCTGCGCAAAGCATCCGCACGTCGACGAGGACGGCTTCGTGCTTTACTACACGTACCAGTGCCCGTTCAACGCCAAATACGTGCCGATAGTGGAGCAGACGGCGAAAGAAAACGGCATAAAATTCAAAGCGATACGCCTGCAAAGCAGAGAAGAGGCGCAGAACGCGCCGACGCCGGTGACGACTTACGCGCTGTTCTATAACGGCAAATATATAACGAACGAGCAGATGAACGATACGAAGTTTTTAAAATTGGTATCACAAAAGTAAAAACGCGCCGCACTTTATGTGCGGCTCAATTCACGACGGCTCTGCCGTCAATTCACGGCGAAGCCAATTCATGACGCGTAAGCGTCAATTCATTTTATATAGTTTTTTATTGATGCGGAATAAATTGCCCAACGGAAACCCCCCCAACGCTCTCCGGTTCGCGTTGGGGAACTCTGACGGGAATCTTCAATGCTCATAAATTCGCATCGTGAGAACCCCTGAGGTATGAATTGCGCCTTGCGGCGCATGAATTGTGCCTTACGGCACGTGAATTGCCTGCGGCGTGAATTGCCTACGGCGTGAATTGCCTACGGCGTGAATTGCCTACGGCGTGAATTGCCCTACGGGAACCCCCAACGCTCTCCGGTTCGCGTTGGGGAACCCCTACGGCATTATATATATCTTGAAAGCTCCTCGCAGAGTTTCGTCGTGGTAACGTACATATATATCGCGTACGCGCCGAAGCATAAGAGCCCGACAAAGCGGAACAGCTCCGAATATGAGAACAGAAATCCCGCTGCGGCGGATACGCCGCATGCCGCGATACCCACGCCGCACAGTATGCGGCATTTTTTATACAGTCTGTTTTTATATCCCGCCTCGTCAAACGTCGGCGATTTGGTGTGTTTTTTGATTATTATGCAAAGGCATCTGTAAATATAGTAGATCAGAACGGCGAATATCAGAAATCCCGCCGCTTTGACCGACGCGGATATGATATACGCGTTCATGGAAGACGCCGTTATATAAGACGCGTCCGTGAAATACGTTTTTGCCGTGTAGTATTCAAGTCCGGTGGACGCGGCGGTCACGGCGGCGAAAACGGCGGATACGATAACGGCTTTTTTTGTATCGATAATGCTTTTCAGCATCAGAAATCCGGCTGTCATTAGTCCGGCGGCAATAACGTCAACCAAAATATCCCAGCCGTAAAAATACAGCGTCGCCATGAACACGCAGGCGAAAGTAAACAGAGACGACGCGCTTTTGACGGAATTATATATGCGTTTTTCCGTGTTTGACGTTATCTCCTCGTCGTATCTGCGCTTTATTTCGTCACGCGAGGTCTTGTCCTTTATCAGCGGTATGAAATATCTTAACACGAGTATATAGAAAACGACGCCTATAAGAAGCGATATTACCGTGCAGGCAAGTGTTATTATAGATCTGCTGTCGTATAGCGTCGGTTTGTCAAGCGCCTCTGCCGAAAGCTCTTCGCGATACGCGTTGTTTGCAAGCACCGTAAGTTCAGGTATAACGGCGAGCACGGCGCGGCCTATTATAAATACCTTTGATACCGTGTTAAGATCCGAATGGGCCCGGTCGGACATTTTGCATCCGGCGCGGGACGAAAGATGATAGCTGCCCTCAAGCAGAGAAGAAAACGCCGGCAGAAGAAATACCGTTTCCGCTATGGCAAAGCAGAAAACGTACAGCATCTGCGTCATCTCGTCGCTTAACCCGGAGAGCGGATATATAAGAAGAAGTTTAGTAAGGGTGATAAAAAACAGATATCTGAAATTTTTTCTGCTGCCGTTCAGATCGCCGTTAAGAGCCGCCGTCTTTGACAGACCTATGAGCAAAAGCGCATAGCCTATCGCGTCCGGCATAAAATCGTAAATGCCGAACGACGGGACGAACAAAAACGCGATGCCTAAAACTATCAGACCGTATCCCATAAAACCCCTCCTTTTTCTTTATTATACCACAATTTTATGAATATATCAAGTTATTTGTCAACAAGGCTTACCGCCCAGGTGCCGCGCTTGAGCAGGATATATCCGAGTATCATTTTCAAAAACTCCGTCCCCTCGCATATTATAAACATCGGATGTATGTCTATATTCGTAAATCGCGAGAGAATGAACGCAAGCGGCATGACCACCGCCCACATGAACGCGCTGTCAAACAAAACGGTTATGAATACCTTGCCGCCGGAGCGCAGCGTGAAATACGCGACGTTGGCGTATGAGATGAACGGCATCACCGCCGCGCTTACTATAAGCATGAACATGGCGAGCGCCGCGGCGTCCTCGGTAGTGTTATAGAACTTCGGGAACACCGGCGACAAAGAAGCCGTGATTATTGCGAGAACTACGGAGCACAAACCGGAAAACGCAAGCAGTTTTTTGTTCGTTTTCTTCGCCTGCTCTATCTGTCCCGCGCCGAGCATGTTTCCTATTATTACCGCCGTCGCCGCGCCGAGCGACAGATACACTGTGCTGAAAAGATTTGAAAACGTTGAAGAAATGCTTATCGCCGTGACCGCGTGCAGACCGCGCGTCGAATAACACTGGTTTCTCATAGCTATGGCAAGCGACCAGAATCCCTCGTTCAGTATAAGCGGGAAGCCCATTTTCACGACGTTTTTGATAAGCGAACCCGGCACGCGCAGACTTCTGTACGCGCCTTTGATAAACGGGCTTCTCTTTGCCGTTGCGTGCGTGCAGATAACGAGTATCAGAAACTCCGCGTATCTTGATATGACCGTCGCAAGCGCCGCGCCCGTGACGCCGAGCCTGGGAGCGCCGAACTTGCCGAATATGAGCACGTAGTTCAAAATCAGGTTTATTATAACGGCGGAAAGTCCGGCTATAAGCGGCAGTACCGTGCGCTTCGTCTCGCGAAGAGTCGAGGCGTAAGGCTGCGACAGAGAATAGGGAACGATGCCGAAAAGCATGACGACAAGATATTCCGCCCCGAGCTTGAACGTCAGCTCCGGATCTATCCCGGCGCCCGTGTCGGTCAGGAACATATTTATGAAAAAGTCTTTAAAAAACGCGAAAAGCAGTATGCCGATAACGGACGCGGCAAGGCAGATCATTATTTTTATGCGGAACGTCGCACGCACGTTTTCGTGATCGCCTTTTCCGTGATACTGCGCGGTAAAAATACCCGCCGCGGACACCGCGCCGAACGTGACGAGATAGAAAACGAACATAAACTGGTTCACTATCGCCACACCGGACGTCGCCTCGCTCGATATCCTTCCGACCATAACGTTGTCCAAAACGTTTACGAGATTCGTAACGCCGTTTTGTATGACCATCGGCAAAGCTATCTTAAGTACGGTCTTAAAGAACGATCTATCCGTAAAGAATTCTTTTATTTTTCCCATATAACACCCCGTAATACATGGAATTATATCATAAAATAATTATAAAGTCAAGTATTATGATATATAACGCGCCGCAAGGGCGCACGGGAGCAGCGGAATGAGCTTTTTCTCGTCCCGTAAGGGACATATCGAGCCGGCACGGCACATCGAGTCGACAGACACATCGAGCCAAAGGGGTTCCCCGTTGCGAACTTTGTGAGCAATGGGGGTTCCCGTATGGCACATCGACTTTTTTGTCGATATATCGCTTACGCGATTCGATGTGCAGACCTGTACGGTCTGCTCGATCTGTGCTTACGCACTCGATATGCGCTTCGCGCAAGACTTTTCACCTTCTCCCCTGGAGAAGGTGTCACACAAAGCGTGACGGAAGAGGCTCCGCCATAAAAAAGGGCTGCCGCTAAGGCAGCCCGTGAAATGATGTGCTTATTTATTGACTTTAAGAGTTTTTATAACTTCGTCAAATTCGTCCGGACCTTCGGATATCGTGTAGAGCGCGCCGAACATTATAACGTCGTCCATTTTGTCTAAGTATACTCTTACGTAAGACTGGGTTATAAGATCGCTGTTCCAGGTGTAGTCGATTTTTACTACTTCCGCTCCGCCCACAAGATACTTCTTGTATGAGAGGACCTTGTACGCGCCGCTCGGAACGAGAGTTCCGACGAAAGCCTCCGCACCCTCCTCGGTTATGGGATCGGCGTGTGCGGCTTTGCTGAAATTGAACAGGAATTCGCTTTCGGAAACGCCTCTTTTATAGACCGTAAGCAGACCGGAAGCGTTGCCCGTGTAGTAATTATCCGGTATCATAACGCTTATCTTGTCAAACGAAAGCTCGGTTTTTGAAGTTGTGTCTTCGACCGCGGCTTCATTGCTCGATCTGCCGTAAAATATGTCTATCGAATAGCCGCTTAAATATCTGAACAGGACCGTAACGTCTTTGTTGTTAGTCTTGCCGTCGCCGTTGCAGTCCGCCGCAACGGTATCTATACCCTCTGCCTGTCCGCCGCTTATGTATTTGAACAGAGCGATTATATCCTTGTTGTCTTTTTCGCCGTCGCGGTTGATATCGCCCGCCGGAGCCTCGGGTATTTCAAACGTTTCTCCCGCTAAGAGGTTGCCCACCGCTATACGCAGCGTTGTGAAAAGGTCTATATCGGATTTGAAATTGCCGAGCGAAGTCGTGATTTGTTTGATTAACAGAGTTGACGTTCCCTCGCCGAACTTTTCGTCAAGCAGCGTCAGATAATCGTAATCTTCTATACCGTCTCTTATCTGTTCAAGTCTGAGCGCTTCAACAGGCTCGTGGAATTTTCCTATCTTGCCGCCGTGATATACCAGAACGCCGTTGCCGTATACGGTGTAAGGCGTGTAGCTGTCAGTGCTGACTTCTTTCTTTTTGTCCCAGCCCCACGTTCCGTCGGACGCTTTCTGGAACCAGTCGTTTACGGCGTAGTACAGGAAGCCGTCAACGTTGTAGAGTTTCTGCTGCCAGAAGAATATGCGGTGATCCACGCCGGGGTCGCTTATGGAAAGGGTTATTTCGGGATAATGCGGGTAACGCGTTACGTACCACCAGACCTCTTCGCCTCTTTCCTGCGCTTCTGCCATTCTCTCCGGGAACGTGCCGATATTCTCTTCGACTTTCTTGGAGCAGCGGTAGGTGAGGGCGGGGTTCGCCTGTTTGTCGGCGTAGGTGTTGAAGAAGAACGTGTGCGGGCACCATACGTTGGTGTAGCCCTTTACGTATTCAAATGCGTCTACCTTATATTCTTTATCGTATATGCCGTTTAAGTGCATCGGGGTGATGAGCTTGTAATCGTCGCCCCAGATGGATCTTATAAGATTCGCGTCGTTTCTTACCTGGTCGAGCTTATCTTTGCCCATAGGCTCATCTACCGTGTAGAAGTACGCTTTTTCCATCCATTCTCTCTTCTGGGACAGGAAGTTGTACGCTCTTGTTATGTTTGCGGTAGTGGGAGCCTTGCTGAAGCCTATCGGGTTGAACGCCTGTACTCTCGGATCGTCAAGATACGAGGTTATAACGCTTACCTCAAAATCGTTGCCGTTTCCGTATTCGGCTTCGTTAACGTAAGGCATGCCGTATGCGTTTATCTTGTTTTCAAGAAGCATATCGTAATAGTTCTTGTACGTTATACCGCTGTGGAAGTGATACGGTGAATCCTCGTCACCGCATTTGCAGCCGGTATCGTCGCCGTAGAGCGTGCCGTTCACGTTATCCATGGCGTAGATGGCGAACCAGCCGAGGTCTGCAAGCGTCTTTACGTTGGAAGCGTCCGGCAGCGTGAAATCCCACACGTACGCGTATACGTTGGCTTTCTTTATCTCTTTGCCGTCGCTGTCTTTAACGGTAAGAGTTGCGGAATACTGGCCCGCGGGGCTGTCTTTTTCTGTTTTTATTTTTATCAAGAACATCTGGCTCTTGTTCGCTTCAAGGCTTATCGGACCGTCAAGCAGCGGGATCGGGTCGACTATGGACTTGCCCTCAACGTCGTCAAAATAATAGCCGTAGTAAATTCTCGGGGTAAGAGCCGTGTCGCCGTTTACGAAATCGGAGACTTCAATAGTCAGATCTTCTCTTGCCGTCGCGGAAGCGAGGACCATCTGCGCGGTCTCTATCTCGTTTTTGGCAAGTCTCATCTGATACGTGTTCTGTCCGTTTGACGTAACCGTCTCGCCGGGGGTCTTGCAGTACGAGTGGTCGAACCACATTACAAGGCTTTCATCCTCGTATTCCGCGGCTACCGGATCGTTTGACACCCCGGGCGCGGTCTCGGCGGCGCGTGATAACAGGTATTCCGCCCGGTACTGTTCCGCCGGTAAAAGCGCGTGAAGATCGACGCCGTTATTTTCCGGAGTCTTTATGTATTCGGCTACTTCTTCCTCGTTCTTTGCAAGGATCAGCTCGTTTATATATAACGTCTCGCCGTCGCCGGTGCCGTTTAACATCCAGTCTATACGGAAGCCGTAAATATCGCCGGACCATTTCTGAGCGTTGCTCAGGTTGAAGAGAACGTACTGCCACGATTCGTCGCCCTCGTCATAGTTTGATACCACGCTGTATCCGCCCGTGGGGCTTGCGACGCCTTTGTTGCTGCAGTAGAATATCTCAAACACGTTGTTTGAGCAGAATTCGGGTTTTACTTTAAATATAACGTATTTCACGTCGTCTGCTTTCGGTGCGGAGGAAAGCAGTCCGAGCGCTCTCAAATACGATCTGTAATTGAAATATACGTACGGATCGGTATACGGAGACTTAAGCTCGAGCTTAACGGAATATCCCGCCTCCGTATCGTCCTCAACAACGCTTACCGTCGTGCTGTTAGCAGATGAAAAATAGCTTGCAGCGGACGGATCAAACGTTAGATCCGACGGGTTTACGTCGCTTGCCGCGCTGACCGTAACCGACGCGGCGCAGGCTGCTATCATGCACAAAAGAAGCATTACGGAAATGATTTTTTTCATTTTGAGTTCCTTTCTGACTTCGGGAGAAGCTTTATCCTCCCGCTGTTTTGTTGCGTTCGCTTTATATTATATCAAAGTATATTTACTTTGTCAACAGTTTTTTATTTATAAATGATAAAATACACGCTTGACTTTTTGAGAAAAAAATAGTATAATCAGACTAGCAAAAAACGAGGTATGATATGAAAAAAGTAAAAGAATATTTAAAAAGGCTGTTTATTGACGGTCTGTCGGGAATGGCGACGGGTCTGTTCGCCACGCTTATAATAGGAACGATAATAGCTCAGATAGGCTCGTATATACCGGGCAAAGTCGGCGAGCTTATAGTCCTCGTCGGCAAGACGGCGCAGTTCGTGATGGGCGCGGGCATAGGCGCGGGCGTCGCCATAAAATACAAGCAGTCACCGCTCGTGACCATATCCGCGGCTGTCTGCGGTATGGTGGGCGCGTACGCCTCGCAGATAATAGCCGGCACGGTTTTGACGGATGCCGGGCTTATAAATCTGCGCTCCCCGGGCGAGCCGCTCGGCGCGTTTATCGCCGCGTACGTCGGAATTGAGCTCGGCAGGCTCGTGTCCGGTAAGACGAAGGTCGATATAATAGTAACGCCGCTTGTGTCGATAGCCGCCGGCTCGGCGATAGGGCTTCTCATAGGCCCGCCCGTTTCGGCGTTCATGTCCTGGCTCGGCGGGATCATCAACTGGGCGGCGGTACAGCATCCGTTCGTTATGGGTATTGTGATATCCGTTCTTATGGGTATGTTCTTAACGCTGCCTATAAGCTCCGCGGCGATTGGCGTTTCGCTCGGTCTGTCCGGCATTGCCGCCGGCGCGGCGACCGTCGGCTGCTGCGCGAATATGATAGGCTTTGCGGTAATCAGCTTCCGTGAAAACAAATTCGGCGGACTTATATCGCAGGGCATAGGTACAAGTATGCTGCAAATGCCGAATATAATTAAAAATCCGCGTATATGGATACCGGCGATACTGAGTTCCGCAATACTGGGACCGGTATCCACGCTGTGGGTAAAAATGCAGGGCAACCCGATAGGCTCCGGCATGGGCACGTCCGGACTTATAGGCCCGATAATGAGCTTCACGGTGATGACCGGCGCGGAAGTCGGAGAACCTGTCTGGCTCGTTATCATAAAAATAGTAATGATGTATTTCATACTTCCGGCGGCTTTGTCGCTCGGAATATCGGAGCTTATGAGAAAGCTCAAATGGATCAAACCGGGAGATCTGAGTTTAAGCGTATAATAAAATGGAAAAGCAGGATATCGTAAAGCTTACAAAAGAAATAATAGCGTCCCCGCCCTCCGGACTGTATTTTCTGTACGGGAGCGAGGAGTATTTGAAGCGCCGTTTTCTGCTTGACTTAAAGGCCGCCGTCGTACCGGAGGACGTCGCGGATCTCAACGTTTCCACGGTCTCCGGTCCGGATCAGGCGGAGAGGGTGCTTGAGCTTGCGTACACGCTGCCGCAGTTCGCACAGAGGCGCATGATAATATGGTACAACTCCGGCTATCCCTATATCCAGCAGAGATACAAGAAAAAAGCGGATGAGATAATAGAAAAAATAAGCGGTTTTTCGTATCTCATCCTCGTTATTTACTCAACGGAGGACGAGTTCTCGGGCGCGGGCAAGGACGACAAAGCGGCTTTGTCAAAGATCAAGGGCACTACGCTGTTTTTCGATAAACTTTCGCCCGCCCGCGTGCAGAAATGGGTCATACGCCATTTCGCCTCGGAGAATACGGCGATATCGGAAGAAGACGCGCTGTATCTTACTGCGCGGTGCGGCACGGGTATGACGGAGCTTTCCGCCGCCATATCAAAACTGTGCGCCTTCGTTACGGAAAAGGGAAGAGATAAAGTCAGCCGAGCGGATATTGAAGAGCTTATACCGCAGAAGGTCAGTTTTTCCGCGTTTTTCATCTCGGACAACATAAGAAAACGCGACCCGTCAGCTTTGGCGGCGTATATAAGCGACGCGAAAAGCCGCGCGGAAAAGCCGCAGATGATACTGTCGTCCATAATAGCGGAAGCGGAAAAGCTCTGCCGCATAAAGCTGGCGCAGAAAAACGGACTTACGTATCAGCAGGCGGCAACTCAGCTAGGCATAAACGAATACGTTGTGAAGCTGGCTTATCCGTCCGTTTCCGAAATATCGGAAAAACGCTGTTTCAGGTTCCTGCACGCCTGCTATGAAGCGGACAAAACGGTAAAAAACACGTCGTCGGACACCTGGGGCGTGCTCATGCAGCTCGTTTGCAGTATATGAAACTGAAAATTGATATGCCCGTTATAGTTGAGGGCAAGTACGATAAGATAAAGCTCGGCTCACTGCTCGACGCTCTGATAATAACCACGGACGGCTTCGGCATTTTCAAAGACAAAAGCAAAACGGAATACATAAAAGCGGTGTGCAAAGACGGCGTTATAATAGCCACGGACAGCGACAGCGCCGGCAATCTCATACGCGGACATTTAAAGGGCGTTCTGCCGCCGGAGCTTATTTATAACGTATATATCCCGCAGATAAAAGGCAAGGAAAAACGCAAGACCGAACAATCAAAAGAAGGATATCTGGGCGTTGAGGGAACGGATAAAGAAACGCTTATCGGTCTGTTCACGCCGTTTGCGTCGCAAACCGCGCCCGAAACGGATATTATAACGAGAACGGATTTATATAATTACGGACTGTTTGGAAAAGAAAATTCCGCGGAAAAAAGAAAAAAGCTCTGCCGCGCCCTGTCCTTGCCGGACAATATCTCGGCAAAAGCGCTGTGCGAGGCAGCCAGCAGACTTTACGGCAGAAAGAAAACGGAAGATATTATAAAAAGCATTGACGGAGAACGGTAATGACCGCATTTTTGAACGATACGATTTTCGGAGTAAAAATAAGCACCTGGCTCATAATCGCCGGCTGCGTCCTGGCGGTTCTGGGCGTTTTATATCTGATATTTTTTAAGAAAGCAAACGCGTGGATAAAAAAGCATAAGGAAATAGTGCTTTATCTCGTTTTCGGCGTGCTTACGACGCTTGTCAATTATCTCGTGTTCTACCCGCTCGTCAACATACCGGGTATGCAGGACAACGTAAGCTGGTGGACGCTCGTCGTAAACGTCATAGCGTGGGTCGCCGCCGTCGCGTTCGCGTACGTTACGAATAAGTTTTTCGTATTCCAAAGCAAGGACAAAAGCGGAAAAACCGTTTTCCGTGAGATAGTTTCGTTCGTCGGCGCGCGCGTCGCCTCGCTTTTGATAGAAGAGGCGATACTCGCCCTGTTCGTAACCCTGCTTCATTTTAATGAGAATTTAATAAAGCTGATAGCGTCGGTAGGCACGGTCATTATAAACTACTTTTTCAGCAAGTTCGTTATTTTCAGAAAAAAGAAAAACAGCTGAAGTAATTTAAAAGCTTGTCCCGTAAGGGACGTATCGAGCCGAAGGCACATCGAGCCGGAACGGCAGATCGAGCGACAGCGTATCGACTTTTTATCGATATATCGCTTACAGCGATTCGATGTGCAGACCTTAACGGTCTGCTCGATGTGTGCATCTGACGACGCACTCGATGTGTTTGCCTATGCAAACAAGAAAAAACTACAATAAGATAAATATAAGCGCCATAATAACGAGCGCGTTCTTCTCCCAGCCGCCCGATATAACAATGAATATAATAACGGCGATAAGTATCTCGTCAGTCCCGATAGATGGTAAAAAGCGACCCGTGACCGGAGGCTCGGGGGCGGGTTCCGGCTGCTTTATCTGTTCTTTCGGCTGCATCGCCGTGCCGCAGTAATCTTTCGGCGGCTGTCTGTATTGCTGTGCGTACATATAATACCTTACGTTATATCTTTAAATTCCGACGCGAGCGCCGCGAGCGTAAGCAGCCGTACGGCTTTGTCCGCTCTTGCCTGCCTTTCGGGGGAGAGAAAGGGCTTCAGCGCTTTCAGAAGCGCCGCCCCCTCCGACTGCTTTTCGGGCAGCGCAGATTTTTTTATTTCCTCCCCGCCGTCGCCCGGCGGGGAAGAGTTTCCCAGCATTGACGATACGGCGGACACCGCCGCGGACAGCTTTTCCGGATCCGATAAAAGCGCGGATAAAATATCACCGCCCTGATCCATGATCAAGACCTTCTTTTATTTTTCTCACGTTTTCCTCGCCCAGCGCGTGAAGAAGCGCTTTTATCTGCGCGTCCGAGAGTGAATTCAGCTTCTTTTTAATTCCCGCTATATCGTTCAGATACGGCGAAGAGCGCGATCTGTCAATGCCGGCGGACTCCGCCGCGGCGGATATCTTTTCACGCAGCTCGTCGTCGGACAGCGACGTGAGCTTTTGCAGATTTTTTTTGTTCAGTTCCATATTTATCTCCCCCTTTTCATCAATATTTTATGATTGTTATTCTGATTTGATACCGACAGGAGCGTTATATGATAAAAACCTTTTTAGTTTTTTCGGATTCCCACGGCAGTTCTTTCAATATGCAGAACGTTATAAACAGATACCCGGAAATAGAGTGCGTCATCCATTTAGGCGACGGCGCGGAGGATACGAAATATCTGTATCTTCCGGCGACCACGGGGCTTCTTACGGTCAAAGGCAACTGTGATTTCGGCTCCAAAGAGCCGGCGCTGCTCAACGTTGAGCTGTGCGGGCTTGATTTCATCATCTGTCACGGCGACGCGTACGGCGTGAAATTCGGCGTGGGAAGATATGAGAATTTCGCCGTGCGGAGCGGCTGCGATATTGCCCTTTTCGGTCACACGCACAGCCCGTATTATAATGAAATAAAGACGGGGAAAAAGAGCGTTTTTATATGCAATCCCGGCAGCATTTCGCGTCCGTTTATCGGCAGGCCCTCGTACGCCGTTATCAGAGTTGACGGAAAAAACGTTTCCGTCACCCACGAAACGGTGTAAAAAACGGCTTATTTTACCCGCTGAATGCGCGTTAAGTGAAAATTAGGTGAATTTTTTTCAAAACTGTTGACAAATTAATATATTTTGCCTATAATGATTATGACAAATCAAGGAGGATCATCATCATGAAAACAAAAAAAGGCGAATACGCGTCCGGTCTCATCAAGGAAATATCAAATCTTTATACGTTAAGGGTGCGTATAGAAGCGGAAAATCTCGGCATCAAGAATGCATACAGAACGCTTCTTACACAGCTTTACGTCAAGGACGGCGGCACTCAGCTTGACCTGGCGGAAAAAACGGGAATGAAAGCTCCGACGGTAAGCATAACGCTTCGCAAAATGGAAAAAGACGGACTTGTGGACCGTGTAGTGGATGAAAAGGACCTGCGCAAAACGCACGTATATCTGACGGACAAGGGCAAAAAGACGACGGAAGACCTGAAAGCCGCTATAGACAGAATAAACGAAGGTTTCGTTAAAGGACTGAGCGACGAAGAAAAAGATAAATTCACGGAAAGACTTGAATACATAAAGTCGTTTTTAAAATAAAACGGTACGAAAAAAGGGCGGCCCGACGGTCGCCCTTGATTTTTTTTGTTTTTTACGAAAGTATCGCGCGGTCGTTTGAAAATTCTCCGCCGCTCGCTTTTGAAAACATCTCAAGCAGGTCTTCCACGGTAAGACGCTGTTTTTCCTCGCCGGACACGTCAACTATCACTTTGCCCTCGTGCATCATGATAAGCCTGTTGCCGTGCGCTATCGCGTCTCTCATGTTGTGAGTTATCATAAGCGTGGTCAGATCGTTTTCTTTGACGATTCGCTCTGTTATCTCAAGCACCGTCGCAGCGGTCTTCGGATCAAGAGCCGCGGTATGCTCGTCAAGCAGAAGCAGCTTCGGCTGTTTCATCGCCGCCATGAGCAGAGTTATCGCCTGCCTTTGTCCGCCGGACAGCATACCGACTTTTTCGGAAAGCCGGCTTTCAAGTCCGAGATCGAGTTCGGAGAGCATTTCGCGGTATCGCGCGCGTTCCGAATTTCTGATACCCGGAGCAAACGTCTTGCGTTTGCCGCGGCGCGACGCCAGCGCGAGGTTTTCTTCTATCTGCATATCCGCCGCGGTGCCCATCATCGGGTCCTGGAACACTCTGCCCAAGTATTTAGCGCGCTTGTATTCTGGAAGCGCCGTGATGTCCACGCCGTCCAGCACTATCGAGCCGCTGTCAACGCGCCAGACGCCGGAAATGGCGTTCAGCATCGTGCTTTTTCCGGCTCCGTTGCCGCCTATGACGGTGACGAAATCGCCTTTTTCGAGCGTAAGATCAAGCCCGTTAAGCGCAACTTTTTCGTTGACCGTACCGGGATTGAATTTTTTTACTATACCTTTAAGGGAGAGCATGACGTTATCCATTTACGGCACCTCCCTTTTTCTTTTTGCCGCCTATCTTCTTCTTCAGGTACGGGATACCTAAGAACACGGCGACAAGCAGAGCGGAAAGCATCTTCAAAAGGTCCGTATCAACCTTGAAGAACACGACCGTCTGGTATACTATCCAGTATATTATGGAGCCTATGAACACGCCGGCCAGCTTAACGGCAAAATTCTTGCTTATGTGTTTTATCACAGCCTCGCCTATGATAACGGACGCAAGACCCGTTACTATCGCGCCTTTTCCCATATTGATATCGGAAAAGCCCTGATACTGGCAGAGCACCGCGCCCGCGAGCGCGACGATGCCGTTTGACAGCGCGAGCCCGAGCAGCTTCATAACGTTGGTGTTTATGCCCTGCGCGCGGCTCATGACGCCGTTGCAGCCGGTCGCGCGTATCGCGCAGCCGATCTCGGTGCCGAAGAACAGGTACAGCGCCCCGATTATCACGGCGGCGGTGACGGCGAGCCAGATCAGCGAGCCGCCGACGTCCATCTGCGTGACGAC
>JAEEGJ010008113.1_pt1 | contig 29245 bp, 21 predicted proteins | sample 8958761 | NCBI WGS metagenome assembly JAEEGJ01 (sample SAMN16246546, study PRJNA631951) | gut metagenome | biome: gut microbiome; feature: rumen; material: RS-attached | host: Bos | place: Iran: Karaj | collected 2018-10
AAGGATGCGGAATATGTTTTCAAAAAGGAACTTTCCTTAATCAATCCTCTGAAAGACAGTTTTGTGGAAGAACTGAAGGAGAAGAAGATGAGAGATGACAGCCATTATCAGGATATTGGTATGGAGAATCCTTTCCACCCGATAAAGAGGGTTGAGACTATGGATTGCGCTTTCCTTCCTGAGAGCGGCCGTCTGCTCAAGGGCGTGAACTGCCGGATCGGAGTAAAGATTATAAACGAGCAGGGCCTAGGGCAGCAGGCAGAGGGAAAAGTATTTGACCATAACGATGTCCAGGTAGCGTCATTCACTACAGACGAGTACGGGTTCGGGAGCTTTTATCTTAGCCCTATAGCAGAGAAAGAGAAATATTATGCAAAGATCGAGGATATAAGAGGTGTCAGTGCCAAGGTGAAGCTTCCTGAGGTGGAGGATGAGGGTGGAACCATTGCCATCAAACCGGATAAGGATATGATACACGCATTGGTCAGTATCAAAGGAATAAGTGCCGATGACCTGAAGTTCGTCCTTTGCAACGGAGATGAAATTTATTACGAGACTCCGGTTACGGGCTCCGTTTCCATAAATCTCCCCGTCACGGGAATGGCATCCGGAATAAACAACGCCATTCTCTGCACTTCCGAAGGGAAAGTGATTGCCAAGCGTCCGTTCTTCATCTTCCCTAAGACTTCCGTCAACGTGGAGATGGATACGCTTGGAAGCGATTACGGAAAGAGGGAAAACGTTTCCCTGTACCTGGATATGGGAGGAAGGTCCGGAGGCGATTTCTCGGTTTCTGTCACAGATGATTTTCTAGCGCCGCACAATGGACTGAACAACAATATCATATCATATATGTTCCTGTCCTCGGAAATCAGGGGCAATGTGGAGAATCCCCAGCGATTTTTCAACGATTCTGTAGACATTGCCAAGAGGATGGAGGATGTGGACCTGATGCTGATGACTCAGGGCTGGGAATATTATGACCTCCCGGCTGTTCTAGCCGGCCAGTTCCCTATGCCTAAGTACGGCAGGGAATACATCCAGTCTATTGCGGGGCAGGTAAACAAAGGTTTTCTCAAAAAGAAAAAAGCCTCTTATGTAGCATTTCTGGCACCTAAGATAAACTTTGCCGCTATCGGGAAGGTGGATCCGGAAGGCTATTTCGAGCTGAAGGACATTGATTTCCCGGACAGCACCACTTTTATTGTCAACGCTTCCAAGAGATTTGATGGAAGGGGGCATCTGAAACCTATCGTCTATGAGGACTCTTTTGCGCCTTTCACCAAGTTTGTACATAACAAGCAGAAAGTTCTTTATACTCCTAAAGTCGCCGAGATTGTCACCAACAATTATTACAATGCAGGAGGGGATATGGCTTATCAGCTTAATTCAATAACGGTTTATGGAAGGAAGAAGAGCCTTAAGGGGATATCTCCTTTCCCTAACATGGAATTCCGCCAGGACCAGATAAGGGAGGGCCGAAAACTGGAGGCCTATAACAATTTCGATATGGTCAGCTATATTGTGATGACCGTTCCCGGTACCAGGGAAGGTTTCGGGATTAACGGCCGTTTTGTGCTTTGCCGTGTTCCTGCTACCGCTACCGGCATGACTGTCGGAGACGGATGGGTTGGGATTATTGTATTCATCGACGGAATGCATAGTTCCGAGGCCTGGGAGCTGGAACATTTAATGGTGGATGATGTTGAGACTGTAGTTTATCTGAAAGGGATGGATGCGTCTCCGTTTGCGTTATATAGCCCTCTCGGGTATGGCAACAGCACCGTTCCGGACGTTGTCCTGGTCAAGACAAAACCGATTCTCCGCACACTGTGGCACGTCAGTTACGGACGTCCTCTGGGATGGCAGAAGCCTAAGCATTTCTATGCGCCTAAATATGAGGTGGAAGGCAAGGATATTGTTCCTAAGGGGCAGGACAGGCGTTCCACCCTGTACTGGAACCCGTCCCTTAAAGCAGACGAAAACGGAGAAATCAATTTCCGCTTCAATACATCTGACCTTCTGAGCGGATACACGGTAACCCTCGAAGGAGTAACATCCGACGGGGAATATGTCTCCAAGCAGTTCAACTTGAAATAATACTTCCTGTTAGACAGATTGCTTATCTTTGACAATGCAGAGTTTTTGCAGTCAAAAGAACGGTTATGAAGCATTTCTGTTTTTACTCGTTGATGTTTTGGGCATTAGGCCTGTCTTTCCAGAAGGCTGAGGCCCAGGACAGTCTTAAAGTTCCTGAGACTCTTGGGGAGAGATTCGGCGCCTATGTCAACTATCTGTCGCCAGAAAAAGTTTATCTCCATACAGACAAGGATGTTTACGCGATAGGGGATACCATCTGGTTCAAGGCTTACTGCGCCAACCGTTCCGTGGAGAGCGATTACCCGGAGAGCCGCTACATTTATGTTGAACTTATAGGAGTAACCTATGCAAAGGACTTTACATCAGGAAAATATACGGATGCTTCCTATGTGATGCAGAGGATTAAGGTTAAGCAGAGGCACGGCATTCTTGAGGGCTATGTTCCAGTTCCGGACGATGCCAATACCGGATATGCCACTCTGAGGGCCTTTTCCTACTGGAACCTTAACAAGGATGCGGATTATATGTTCTCCAAGGAACTCACTCTTATAAACCCTGTCAAGGACAATTATGTGGAAGGCCTGAAGGAGAAGGAAATGAGGGATAATTCCGCATACGAGGAGATAGGTGTGGAGAATCCTTTTAACCAAAGGAAGCTTGCTCCGAAATTCGACTGCAGTTTCCTCCCGGAGAGCGGAAGGCTGCTTATAGGAGTCAACTCCCGTGTGGGAGTGAAGATAGTCAACGAGCTGGGGCTTGGGCAGCAGGCGGAAGGAAAGGTGTATGACCATAACGACGTGCAGGTTGCCTCTTTCTCCACAGACGAGTACGGTTTCGGAAGCTTCTATCTGAGCCCGGTGAGCGATGGAGAGAGGTATTATGCAAGAATTGAAGATGTAAGGGGTGTCAGCGACAGGATACGTCTGCCTGAAGTTGAAAGCCAGGGCGCGGCAATATCGCTGAAACCGGGCAAGGAAATGATCCAGGCCTCCGTATCAGTTTCAGGAATCCCGGCTTCTGACCTCAGGTTCATTCTCTGCAACGGAGATGAAATCTATTACGAGATGCCCGTATCCGGGCCTGTGAAATTCAATTTGCCTGTTGGGGGTATGAGTCCCGGAATCAACAATGCCGTTCTGTGCACGGCTTCCGGCGTCATTTATGCCAAGAGGCCGTTCTTCGTCTATCCGGAGACTCTGTCCAATCCAACAATATCCTCACACAAAAAGGATTACGGAAGGAGAGACAACATATCCGTAGACCTAGACCTGGGACGCATGGCCGGAGGAGACTTCTCGGTTTCCGTTACGGACAATTTGCTGGCACCTGTCAACAGCCAGGGGAACAGCATAGTTTCCTATATGTTCCTGTCATCTGAAATCCGTGGCAATGTGGAGAACCCGCAGAGATTCTTTGCGGATACCATCCCTTTTGAAAAGAGGATGAACGATGTGGACCTGATGCTTATGACTCAGGGATGGGAGTATTACGACCTTCCTGCTATCCTTTCGGGGCATTTCCCGATGCCAAAATACGGAAGGGAATATGTGCAGTCCATTTCCGGACAGGTAGAAAAGGGGCTTCTCAAAAAGAAAAAGGCTTCTATGGTGCTCTTCCTGGCCCCGTCCATTAATTTTGCTGCTGCCGGAAAGATTGACGAGGAGGGTTTCTTTGAACTCAAGGACCTTAATTTCCCTGACAGCACCACTTTTATCGTCAGTGCCACCAATGTCAACGGCAACCGTTCCCTTCGCCCTGTTATTTTTGAGGATTCGTTTGCCCCGTTGACTACGTTTGTACATAACAGGGAAAAGGTTGCCTACACCCCGAAAGTCGCTGAGATTTATAAAACAAACTATTACAATAGCGGTGGAGACCTTTCTTATCAGCTGAATTCAATTACGGTTTACGGCAAGAAAAAATCCCTTTCCGGCATTTCTCCTCTTACAAACTGGGAGTTCCAGGGAGACCAGATCAGGGACGGCAAGCGTCTGGAGCCTTACAAGAGCTATGACCTTATCAATTATCTGGCGGAAACCTGCCAGGGATTGAGACTGAGTTCCGGGGAAGGCACAAGGGTGCTGCTGTGCAGGGTTCCGGCTACCGCTTCCAACTGGAACGTAAGCGATGACTGGGTTCCTATACAGGTGTTCCTCAACGGAATGAGGGTTACAGACTGGATGGAGATTGAAGGAATGATGATGGATGAGGTGGAGGCTGTGGTATATCTCAAGGGAATTGCGGCGGCTCCCTTTTCAATGGGTTCCATGGGATACGGAACCAGCGCAAACGTAAGCGTTGTACTGATAAAGACCAAGACAGACAAGAATGTGCTTTGGCATCTGAGCTACGGAAAACCTCTGGGATGGCAGAGGCCAAGGCATTTCTATGCTCCCAAATATGAGGTTACAGGAAAGAATTCACTCCCTCAGGGAACAGACAGGCGTTCCACACTGTACTGGAATCCTTCCCTCAAGGCAGACGGAAACGGAAAGATAACTTTCCGCTTCAACACTTCAGACCTTCTGAGCGGCTACACTGTTACACTGGAAGGTGTTACAACGGACGGGGAGTGGGTTTCCAAGCGGTTCGACCTCAAGTAGTCTGGGCTTTCTGCTCCTCTTCCTTCTCCGCTTCCTCGAACTCCTTTACGGTCTGCTTGACCAGCTTGTCGCGTTCCTCTCCCGCTTCCATCGGGATAAATATCCACTGGATGTGGTATTCCAGTCCGGTATCAGAATAGCCTATTGCTCCTTCCAGGCTTACATAGAAGAAACTGCGGTCTCCTTCCTTCCTAGGGTGCTCGTCGTCCCACTTCTGGGCAAAGCGCAATACATCAAACATCTGGACAGGGGTGCCGTCGCTGGCCAGTCTCCAGGCTGGAACTTTCATAGAGGCTATCGCGAAAGCCTGGACCATATAGGGATAGTGTCCGGTAAAATAAGCCTTCTTGGCCTCTTCTGGGGTGCATTTGTTTTTGTTATCCATAGTTATTCTCCTTTATTCTTGCTGTAATAATTGGTGTACATCTGTTCGACCTTGGAGTTTTTCCAGTCGTTGAAATCACTTGTAATATGATGAGACATATTTTCCCCGCCAACGGTCATATTGTCGTGGGCCCTGCTGTAGATTTCAGTGGAGGCGGCTTTGGTGGCGTTTGCGATCTTGTACATGTTGAAGACGCTGTTTACGCTCATCTTTCCACCGTAATTCTTGCCCACAACTCCGGTTCCATAGTCTGTTATTCCACCGACTATCAGCCCCATAGCGACTTCTCCAGTCTTCTTGACCATCGATTCCTGGGCATGTTCTATGGATGTTTCCAGGTCTTTTCCGCGGCTCAAGTCGTGGATTACGGTTTTTGTTCCTTCAAACCAGACTGTTCCTGTTGCGGTTGCCACTGTCTGCTTGATTGGGCCTCCGCCCATTCCCTTCATCGCGTCTCCCATCTCATTCTGGGCAACGGTGAGCGCTCCTTCGGCCATTCCGCCGATTGTGCCTACGACCACGTTTCTGCCATCCAGATAAGCTTCTTCCGCGCCGAGCAGGGTCGCCTTGGTGAAATTGTGCCAGTTCTTGACCTGCCTTCCGGCTGGACCTGTGCACTCTCCCAGAATGTTGACAGTGCCTTCCGCCACATTGTCCACCAGTTCCGCAGAAGCGATCTTTTCTGAGCATTCCAGCTCTACATCGCTGTAAATCTTCTGGATAGCCAGCTCGTTCTTGTACACTTCCTTGTTGACGAATCTTTTGATGGCTTTCTGGTTGTCTTTCTTGATATCGTCGATATCTCTCTGTTTGCCTTCCTCGTCTTTGGTCTTTACTCCGTACTTTTCTGCCGTATCCAGGATTCTCTGCTCACGGGCACGTTCAGCCTCGCTCTTTTCCTGCTCCTTCATCTCCTTCTCCACTTCCTTGTTTATCCTTTCCTCGTCTGAAGTTTTGCTGAACTTCTCGAAGTCCTTGTCGAAGGCCTCCTGGTACTTTTTGTTGATGGCATCCTGTTCGGCCTGCCTTGCAGCCCTTTCAGCCTCATAGTCATAGTCGTCAACTTCTTCAGGTTCCTTGACCTGTTCAGTTTTCTCTGCCTGTTCGGTTTCCGTCTCTTCTGTCTTTTCAGCTTCCTCCTTATTCTCGGCAGGTTCCTGTTCGGAAGAAGTTACAGATCCGCTCTCCTCTTCAGGTTCTTCCTCATGCTCTTCCTCTTCTTCTTCAGGTTCCTCTTCATCTTCTTCAGTCTCCGGTTCATCCTCATCATCCTCTTCTTCAGGTTCTTCCTCTTCCTCAGGCTCTTCTTCCTCAGGCTCCTCTTCCTCAGGTTCTTCCTCCTCTGTTTCCTCCTCTTCCTCTCCTTCTTCAGTCTCTTCCTCAGATTCCTCTTCAGTCTCCTCAGGGACTTCCTCCCCCGGTTCTTCTTCCTCCTCCGGATTCTCTTCTTCAGGTTCTTCCTCACTCTCTTCCTCCTCGGATTCTTCTTCTTCGGTTTCTTCGGTCTCCTCTTCCTCCTCAGCGATTTCTTCTTCAGACTCTTCTCCGTCTTCGTCTACTTCTTCGTTACCTTCTCCGTCTCCTTCGGTTTCATCTTCTTCAGGATTCTCGTCTTCCTCCTCTTCTTCTCTTTCTTCAGCCTCAGAATCAAAGTCTTCTGAATCTTCCGGGAAGTCTTCTCCGCCCGTGTCAGGACCGTCCCATCCGTCAAAACCACCTAATCCTGCTCCTCCAGCACCTCCGGCACCACCAGCAGCTGCTCCCGCTGCTCCTGCTGCGCCAAGCACTCCGGAAGCAACATCAAGAGCGGTCATCTCTCCTTCATCGTCGTTGTAGCTGTCTTCATCGGCCCATCCTCCTGTTATCGCCGAGTCTGTAAAGTCGTTCTCCTCAGCGTCATAGTGGCTGTAAGAATCATTTTCTTCCCTGTCTGAAGAGTCTTTCTTTCCAGATTTTCTTCCGCTCTTTGTGCCAGAGGATTTTCTTCCGCTCTTTCTGCCGGTTGGCTCTTGATAGTCATCTGATGAAACACTCTCTTCTTTCTTTTTTTCCTCTTTCTGCATATTGTCGGAGTTATCTAAAGGATGTTCCTTGTAATAGTCGGTGTACATCTTGTAGAAGTCCATGGTGCGGCCTGTTGCCTTTGTGTACATAGCCCCCATCTCGTTGCAGATGCGCTTGATTTCTTTCTTGTCTCCTCGTCTCTGGGCATCTTCAAGCTTGCTCTGGAGGTTCTGCATTTTAGCGCCGAACTCTTCTGCGTTGAAATTCGGGTCAATCTTGAAGTCCTTGACGGCATCTTCGGTTTGCTCCAGCCTCTTGGCTGCGTTTCTCAGCTCATCAGTTTCTTTTTTCAGATTCTGGGCGTAGAGCGGAATGACAAGAAGAGCTACAATGAAAGCTCCTGCAACGGCCGTTCTGCTGGTAGACTTGAGAATGAAGAATATCAAAGAAAGGATAAGGGCGCAAATCGCGATAAGTAAGGCCCATTTGAAATTCATGAAGTTAAGGCCTGTTCCAGCGAGAAAACCTACGCTCATTCCACTGAGGAAGCGGATTACTCCTGTCTGTGACGGGGCGTTCTTTGAGACTTTTTTCAAAAGGCCGAAAAGTCCGCTGAAAAGCAGACCGCCCCTTTGGCCTATGTTCTTGATCAGTACAACTGCTCCGGCAATTCCCACAAGTGATTCCTGCCACCTCTGGGTTATGTTGAGGAAACTATAGACCAGAAGGGCAATGGCCATTCCAAGCATAAATACGGCTACTGCCGAGAAGCTGCTGAAAGCAAAGCTGTTGAAGAATCCCTTGATGCCTTTTCCGAAGCCCGCGAATGGCTGGCTGCCTTTAATGAACAGCGGTGTAAGCAGAGCGGTCAGAATAGAGGCAATCAGAATCTTGCCTACTATTCCTCCTACGGCTCCGGCCACTCCTCCGAACAGTCCGCCCTGGGCGAAGGTGAAGAAATTCATCCAGGAAAGTGCCTGGGTTTCCTTGTACCTTGACTGGATGATTCCGAGAACAATCCAGATTATCGTGATTATAAGAGTGGGCAGAAGAACCAAAGGATGCTTAATGACATACTTGAGTTTCTGAAAGTATGACGCGTTTTCCATATCGTATGTTTTTTCGGTACTTTACAAACATACGAAAATTAATTCAATTATTTGAGGTAGCTGTCTTTTGTCCGGAGGAAGTCATCATCCCCAGATTCGATCGCCGCATTGAGATGTCTGATGAAAATATCCTGGATCTCTGGTATTTGCCCGAGGCCTTCCATTTTTACATCCACTTGAAAACCATTGCCTTCTAGAGATTTCTTCCAGTCTTGGGAAATATCGTTTGCGGCATGGTCTCCTGCCACGAACATAAACGGAACAAGGGTTACTTTCCTGGCTTTCTGTTTCTGAAGTTGCATGAGAGCATCATCGAATTCAGGAAACCCTTCAATGGTTGCCACATGGAAATTGCTGTGGCCTTGAGACTTGAACATATAGTCTGTCTGGCTGTAGAGCGCGTTGCCGGGGTCATCGGTTCCGTGGCCGACGAGGAGAACGTGAGCGTCTGCGGAACTCTGTCTGTGCCTTTCTGTCAGGATAGCCACAACTTCCCTCGTGTCTTCCAGACTGTAAAGAAGCGCTTTGCCTATCCTTACATCTGTAAACTTATCCCTAACTTTATCCACCTCCTGGGCAAGTGTCTTGTTTTCCTTTCCGGTAATGATGTTGGTAGGCTGGATATACACCTTTTTATATCCCTCAGCGATGAGCCTTTCCAGAACCTGTGAAGGTGTCTGCTTCTCTATTCCTCTTTCTTTCAGCCTCTTGATTATGATTCGTGAGGTGTAGGCCTCGAATACGTCACACTCAGGAAAAGAGTCCTTGACTTTCTGGTTGATGGCATCTATGGTAAGGGCCCTTGTATCATCGTGGGTGGTTCCGAAGTGGACCATCAGTATGGCTGTCTTGCCGTTGTCCTTGACGCCGCCCTCTTTGGTTGAGCATCCGGCTATAAGCATAACGGCTGTGAGGATTGTCAGTATATGTCTCATAATCTTTGTTTTATATCGTCAGTTTCAAGATTCCTCCAAAGGTTGGCGCAACAGAAAACGGGTTGTCTTCTGTGCACAGTCCGGCGTACATCGCGGCGCATACGATAGGGCCTGCGTGAGCGAAAACGGCAACTCGTGTGTAGGGTTTGCCCTTAAGTTCGTCGAGGAAGGATTTCACTCTATTGAAAAGGTCCGGGAAACTTTCTCCGCCCGTTGCAGGAAGGTGCATATAGTCCCGGTACCAGTCCTGGATGGCTGGGTCTTTGATTTCCTCGTATTTCTGCATTTCCCACTCTCCCATATTCATTTCCTTGAGCCTGTCGTCCTTTTCGGCATCTTTAAAACCGCAGAATTCCGCGAGTTTTACGGCTCTCTGGAGAGGGGAGGTAAAGGCCTTGTCGACAGGGAGATACTGATTCATATTCTTCAAGGTTTCACTTGCCTCGGCGATGAAAGTGGGGGCCACATCCACGTCTGAAAAGCCGTAGCACGTTCCTTTGGGAACATTGGGAGTCGTATGTCTTACAAGTATCAGTTCCATCAGATCAGGAATGTTGCGGTAATGTAAACGGAAAGTTCGGTGAGCAGGAAAATGGCTCCGTTGCAGTCTCCTGTATATCCCTTTATCCTCTTGTAGATGAACAAGTTCAGCAGTGTGCACAATAGGGCGGGCACCAGGACGAGTATAAGAACCTGGGTAGTGTCCGGTTCAGTGAGCCAGATGTACAGCCCGAGTGGGATCAGTCCTTCCAGAAGCAGGAGGATGTATTGAGGGAATCTGGCTCTGCGATAGATGTTCCTGGCCTTTGACTCTTCTTCCTTCCGGGCGTAAGGCATTGCCATAACAGTCTGTGCGGCAAGCATCTTGGAGAACGGGTCCGCCATAAGTACCGTCAGGGCTGCAAACTCAGGGCTCACCGATGCAATGCAGAACAGGCTTGTTCCCAGAAGCAGTATGTAGCAGATGAGGCCCAGTACCCCGAATGTTCCGATATGGGAGTCCTTCATTATGGAAAGGATCCTCTCCCGGTCTTTTCCACCGCCGCCGAATCCGTCGAAGAAGTCTGCCAGCCCGTCTTCGTGGAGGGCTCCTGTGACAAGAATCCTGATGACGATGGCGGCAAGAACTGCAATGAGGATATTGTAAGGCGCTATGAAATAAAGCGCTGCGGCTGAAATTGCGGCTGTCAGCCATCCCACAAGAGGCCAGTGTTCAACAACGCTGGTATAGGCTTCTTTCGGTGGCTGGTATAGCCTCCAGAACGGGAGCCTTGTCAGGAATATGAAAGAGGCCCAGATCCGTTTAAAAATATTTGGTGATTTTGGCATTTTGGAAGTTGTTCATTTCGTTTATCATTCTCACGGCAGATTCTATGATAGGGTAGGCGCAGAGGGCTCCCGTTCCCTCCCCGAGCCTGAGCCCGAGGCTCAGAAGAGGCTTTGCGCCCATAACCTCCAGCATCTTGCGGTGGGCGCTCTCGTCTCCGCAGTGGCAGAATATCATATAGTCCTGGCATTCAGGATAAAGTCTGGTTGCAGCCAGGGCGCAGGCTGTCATAATGAATCCGTCCACCAGGACAGTGGTCTTGAGCTCAGCGGCCTTCAGCATTGCGCCGATGGCGGCAACCATCTCGAACCCGCCGAAATACATAATGATTTCCTCGTCGGTCGGATCGGGATAGTCTGCCAGGAACTTGTCCACAGCCTGTGAGAGAACCTGTTTCTTATGCTCTACGCCTTTGGTGTTCAGACCGCTTCCGGCGCCGATGCAATCATCCAGAGGAATCTCTCCCATTAGGCTGAGCCAGATGCTGCTCGGCGATGTGTTGGCTATTCCCATTTCTCCGATGGAAAGGATGTTGCAGCCCTCGTCTATGCACTCCTCGGCCAAAGAGGCGCCCGTTTCAAGGGCTTCCAGATACTGGACCTCGGTCATGGCCGGGCCGTAGAGGAAGTTCTCCGTGCCCCAGCCGATTTTGCAATCCTTTATCGCTGAGAAGGATGAAAGGTCGTGGTCCACTCCCATATCAACCAGTTCAAGCTTGAAATTATGCTGGCGGCAGAACATATTCACCCCTCCGCCGCCTTTTGTGAAGTTTATCATCTGCTGCCAGGTGACTTCCCTCGGAGACTGGCTGACGCCCTCTTTTTCTATACCGTGGTCCCCGCCCAGAAGCAGATGGCAGGGATGCTTGAGTTTTGGACTGAGGGTCTGCTGTATAAGGCAAAGCTGCAGGGCAATATCCTCCAGCCTTCCCAGAGAGCCTTTAGGCTTGTTGAGGTTGTCTATCTTGTCTATGGCCTTCTGCCTTAAAGTATCGTCTGGCCGCTGTATGTTGAATTCCGCTAACATTATCCCTTGATTTTTAACGGTATGCCGGATACCATCAGAATAACTTCATCCGCCATCTTGGCAATGTGCTGGTTCATCCAGCCCTGAAGGTCGGTGAACCTTCTCTGCATAGGATTGGTGCTTGTTCCTCCGCTTCCGATCTCGTTTGTCACGAAGATAAACGTTGCATCCTGGTATGTAAACTCTTCAATCTGGCGGGTTGCCATTTCCCGGATTGTGTCAATGTCCCTGATTCCTTCCGCGTTTGACAGATATGGCTGTATAAGGTTAGTGAGCCAGAGGGTTACGCAGTCAATTACTGCGCATCTTCCTTCTATCCTGCAGTTTGGAAGGTTGATTTCCTCCTCCATATTTGTCCACTCGGGGCCTCTTCTTTGCTGGTGTTTTACAACCCTTGCACGGAAATCTTCGTCCCAGATATGAGCCGTCGCGATATAAACCGGAGACGGGCTGAGACTCAAAGCCAGAGCTTCTGCGTATCCGCTTTTTCCGGAGCGCTGTCCTCCTGTTATCAGTATTATTCTTTTCATAGCATAAATATAACGTATCTGGCCGCATAACCGGCAGCAATGGTCAGGCATATCATATACACCTCTGCCAATCTGTTGATCCTGACGGCCTTTTGCATATCTGCGGTGGTGAGTTCCTTTTCATTCTCACCGATATATGGCTTTTCTATCACTTCCCCGAAGTAGGTGTGGGGGCCGCCGAACCTGCAGTCCAGGGCTCCGGCAAGCGCCGATTCCGGATATCCGCTGTTGGGGCTGGCGTGGCATCTGGCGTATTTGGCCACAAATCTGAACAGACGCATCTCTCCGGTTGCAAGAACCATAAGAAAAGCCGTCAGGCGGGCCGGAATCCAGTTTGCCACATCGTCTATCTTGGCAGCCACCATACCGAAGTCCTTGTAGCGGGCGGTCCTGTAGCCAATCATCGAGTCCAGAGTGTTTACCATCTTGTATGCCGCCATTGTCGGCAGGCCTCCGATCAGGTACCAGAACAGCGGAGCAACAACTCCGTCGCTCAGATTCTCCGCCAGGGTTTCCAGAGCCGCGGTCCTTATCTCCTGGGCCGAGAGTCCGGAAGTGTCTCTTCCCACAATCCTTGCAACTTGGCATCTTCCTTCCTCCAGAGACCTGTCAACAGCCCTGAAAACCTCCCTCACTTCCCTTATCAGGGTGGTTCCGGCAAGGAAGAAGAACACGTATATACTGCGCATCATAATTGCGCAAATAATATGCAGTTTAACAGAGAAATAATCTATCGCGAAAAAGATACCAACAGTTATCGCGATAAGGAAAACAGCTGTCAAAGCGCCTTTTAATACCCTGTTGTTTCCCTTGTTCAAGCGTTTCTCGAAGAAGGCTATGGCCTTGCCGAACCATACTACCGGATGGGGGAGGAAGGCCGGGTCTCCAAGTATCAGATCCAGGCTCCATCCTATCAGTATCGGAAGTATGTACAGCAGCGCCAATGTCATCTTTTCAGGAAATCAGTTATGCCGTCTATAAGTTCGGCGTTGTCTACATCATTTGATGAAGCCACCCTGAAGTGTCCTTCATACAGGCCCCTGAAGTTGGAAGCGTCGCGGATGAGGATTCCTTTTTCCTTTGCCAGGAACTCCTTCATGTCTGACGCCTTGCCTTTTTTCAGCCTGCACAGGATGAAGTTTGTCTTGGTTGGCCTGGCCTCGATTCCTTCAATCGCGGAGAGAGAAAACCTGAGCCTCTGTGCGCATCTTAGGTATTCGTCCAGATTGCCCACGGCTGTATAGTTGTTCTTGAGCAGGAACTTTCCTGCCTCTATCGCGAGGGAACCTAAACTCCACGGGTGCATAAAACCTCTCAGGAGTCTTATAATCCCTATGTTGGCCGTGATGTAACCCACTCTGAGGCCGGGTATTGCGTATGTTTTTGTAAGTGAGTGAATCTGAATCAGGTTAGGAATCTTGATTCCTTCAGCCGGGCTCATCACCTTCTCCTTTGTATATCCTTCATACGACTGGTCAACGATCACATAGCGGTGCTTGTCCAGAAGGTCTCTGATAAAAGTCTCGGGGAAAAACTCTCCGGTAGGGTTGCAGGGGTTGCACACCCACATAAGGTTGCCAAGCACGTCTTCCCTGTACATAAACATCCTGCAGGCATCTTCATACTCGCTGAATGCCGGATACTTTACGTTGAATGTCTGCCAGGACCTGAAAGTTTGCGCAATCAGATATATGGCTTCAGTGGCTCCGGCTGTCGCCAGCACATTCTCTGCCGGTATTCCGTGATACTCGGCGATGGCTTTCTCCAGCGATGCCGCATCCGGTTCGGGATAAGTCCTGATACTGTCCAGGTGCTGCTTCAGATGCTCCAGCAGGGGACTGATATCCGCCCTCGGGTAGATGTTGGACGAGAAGTTCAGCCTTATGTTCTCATATTTGTGGAGATCGTCTCCGTGTCCGTTAATCATTGCGAATGATGTTGTATAAAAGGTTCATGTCAAGGTGCTTGCGCAGATGGCCGGAAAGCAGGTCGTATTGCCTTTGCTTGAAGGCGGTGTAGTCTTCGGTTGTTGCACCGGCTTCTGTTTTCCCTTTGAATGGCTCCAGAAGGAAATCGGTGAAGGCCGGATTGTCAAGGATTCCGTGAAGGTAGCAGCCCATGCACTTTTGGTTGATGAAGCAGCCTTCCGGAGTGCCGTCTTCCATAATGGCCAGAGGCTTTATCTCTTCCCCGTTTGAGATGGTTTCTCCCATGTGGATCTCATATCCCTGGAGAAGTTCCTTGCTGTTTGTTGGGGCAAGGGTAAAATGGCTCTGGCGCGTAGTCTTTTTGGTGGTCATTTTTGTTGCAACAGGCAGAAGACCAAGGCCGGGAAGCATTTCAATCTCGCCTTCTATGTGGTCAGGGTCAAGCACTTGGGTTCCCATCATCTGGTAGCCGCCGCAGATTCCCAGGACCGTTGCGCCGTTTCGGTGGGCGGAGATTATTGCCTGGGCGCAGCCGTTTCTTCTTAGTTCATAAAGGTCGTCGATGGTGGACTTGGTACCAGGGATTATGATGATGTCGCTCTTTTTGATGTCTTCCGTGTTGGAAGTGTAGTAAAGGTGGACTCTCGGGTCCCTTTCCAGGGCGTTGAAATCGGTGAAGTTGGAAATGTGCCTTAATAGGACTACTGCCACGTTGATCTTGCCCTTTTCCCTTGAGAAACTCTTGGCGGCAAGGTCCACACTGTCTTCCTCTTCTATGTATATGTCCTTGTAGTAGGGGACAACTCCTATTACCGGAACCTTGCAGATGTCTTCCAGGATCTTTTTCCCGCTGTCAAACAGACGGAGGTCTCCTCTGAACTTGTTGATGATTATGCCCTTGATAAGCTGTTTATATTCAGGTTTCTGGAGGGCGATGCTGCCGTAGACGGAGGCGAATACCCCGCCGCGGTCTATGTCTGCAACCAGGAAAACATCCGCGTTGGCATATTTTGCCATAGGGAGGTTCACGATGTCGCTCTCAGCGAGATTCAGTTCAGATATGCTGCCCGCACCCTCCATAACTATAGGGTCATACTTTAATGAAAGGCGGTCAAAAGCCTGGCAGACAGCAGTCCGGAGTTCTTCCTTTCCTTCCTTGCGGAAATAGTCGTAGGCGCTGGAACTTCCTATGGGCTTTCCGTTGAGGACCACCTGGGAAGTGTGGTCGCTCTGGGGCTTGAGAAGTAGAGGATTCATATCCGTATGGCACTCAAGTCCGGCCGCTTCTGCCTGAACTGCCTGGGCCCGTCCAATCTCCAGCCCGTCTTTTGTGGCAAAAGAGTTTAGCGCCATGTTCTGGGCCTTGAACGGAGCAGGGGAGTAGCCGTCCTGCAGGAAAATCCTGCAAAGTCCTGTGGCTATGATGCTTTTGCCTACATCACTGCCCGTCCCGGCAAGCATTATGTTATGGAGTCTGCGTTTCATTTCGAGTGTTTGAGGGCCATTGCAAAAAGATAGTCTGAAAGTCGGTTGAAAAATACCAGTATTTCCTCTTTGACCTTGTAGGTTTTATTGAGGGTCCAGAGCCTTCTTTCAACAGTTCTGGCAGTGCTTCTGGCTATGTGCATCTGGGAAGACAGAAGGTTCTCTCCCGGAATAACGAATCCTTCCGGAGAAGGAACGCCGTCTATATATTCTTCCATCCTCTCTGTCAGTTCATTGCAATGGAGAGTCCTGGTATTCTCTATGCCTTGCGGAGTGGCGATATGGCTCATTATAATCATCAGTTCTTTTTGAATCGCGATTATTGTTTCCCTCTCGTTAGCATCAACGCTTGCCGCCCTGACGAGTCCCAGCTGGGAGTTCAGCAGGTCTATCATCCCGTTGGCCTCAATACGGATATCGTCCTTCGGTACTCTCTCTCCGCCTTTTAGGGAAGTTGTTCCCTTGTCTCCGGTCTTTGTGTATATGTCTTTCATAGTCAGAATATTCCAAAAATGTCTTTGTCTCCCCAATAGAGGTGGGTGTAGCTGGCAATGGTGTTCTTGATTCTTATTACTGATGATTCCGGCTGAGGATCAGTGAACTTTGTGTAGTGGAACTCGTGCCCCTTGATTTCAAGACCATTGATGTTCAGGCTCCTGTAGCCAAGGCTCAGTTTCCTGTCCACGGTCCTGGCAGTAATGCTGTATGGCAGGACACCGCACATAGGATATTCCCCGTCATCAGCGATGATGCTTTTGCACAGATACATCATACCGCCGCATTCAGCAAGGATCTTTCCACCGCCCTCGGCGAATCTTCTGATGGATTCCATTGTCTTTCTGCACTTTGAAAGTGTCTGAAGATGCTTTTCCGGATAGCCTCCGGGAAGGTAGAGAAGGTCTGTGTCATGCGGAAACTCCTTGTCTTCTTCAGGATCGAAGAATATCACCCTCTCCCAGGCATCCAGATGCTCCTGGTATATGAAGGAGAATGACTCTTCGTTTCTGGCAACCAGAACCTTGTGGCTGTCTTTGATCTTCAGAGGGCTGCTGATTCCTGCAACCGGCTTTTCGGTCAAGGAGAGCAGCCTTTCTATGTTCACATTTCCTTCAACAAGGCTGGCGGCAGAGTCCGCCATCTGCATCGCCGAGAAATCCAGGCCCAGATATCTGGATTTATTCTCAGCTTCCTTTGCTTTAGGTATGAAACCGAGAGCTTCGAGGTTGATGTCCTGGCAGACTTCCTCCAGCATCTTGCGGTGCTTAGGAGAGCCTACTTTATTGAAAATCACGCCGATGATATTTACTTCCCTGGAGAATTCCTTGAAGCCTTTCAGCAGGGGAGCAAGAGAGTAGGCGGTACTTTTGGCATCAACGACAAGTACCACAGGCAGATTGAGTATGGAGGCTATTTCTGCGGCAGATCCCCTTGAGCGGCTGTAGCCGTCGAACAGGCCCATCATTCCTTCAACTATGCAGATGTCAGCATTTTGCGAGTGTTCTGCATAGAGATTTCTGATGTGATCTGGGGCTGCAAAGAAAGAATCCAGATTGTATGACGGAGCGTTGCAGACCTTCTGGTGGAACTTGGTGTCTATGTAGTCAGGTCCGCACTTGAAAGGCTGCACCTTCAAGCCCCTCTGTGCAAGGCATTGCATAAGGCCGATGCTCACGGTCGTTTTTCCCGAACCGGAAGCCGGGGCTGCGATCATAAACTGGGGTATTTTTCTCTCGTGTGCGCTCATGCGCACAAAGTTACTCGCTATTTTGAAATTATTCAAACAGTCCTGACTGCCTTTAATCGCTGAGAACAGGGGTAATATAACAATGGTGTTACATTTTATTTGTTTTGTCGGGAGAATTGTTTACTTTTGCTTCCGATTCAGGTAATCGGTGTGATTTTCATACCGGTGAAAGGGAATCCGGTGAAAGGCCGGAACTGTACCTGCAGCTGTATTTCCCCCTTTGTGTCCGTTACGGATATACCACTGGAAGTCTCCGGGAAGGTGTGACGGATGGGAAAAGTCAGAAGACCTGCCTGCCTCGTTCAGAGTGGCCGCCTCTCAGGAAGAAGAGCCTCGGCGATCAGATTTTTTAATAGCGCAATGAACAAATTGTTGGTGTCAGGCCTTTTGGCTCTGGCTTTATGCGTTTGCCAGGGTGTGGCGGCTCAGGATACCCTGAAGAAGTACGATCTTCAGGAACTTGTAGTCACCGGAACGGGTACGCTCCATCTTCTGAAGGAGGCCCCTGTGCAGACCGAGGTTATAACTGCCAAGCAGCTTAAGAATTACGGCGGAAGAAGCCTTCAGGACATTCTTTCCAGCCTTGCAACGTCTTTCGATTTCAACGAGGACGATATGGGAAGCCATATCACGATGAACGGCCTTGGAAATTCCTACATCCTGATTATGGTGGACGGAAAGAGGCTTAACGGAGACGTGGGCGGAGACAACGACCTCCAGCTTATCGATCCGCAGAACATCGAGAAGATAGAGATAGTGAAAGGCGCGTCTTCTGCCCTTTACGGCAGCGACGCCATAGCCGGAGTCATCAACATCATAACCAAAAAGCACGATGACGGCCTTCTGCTGGAGAATTCCACTCGGGTGGGAAGCTACGGAGACATCCGCCAGCATAACGGCATCGGCATAAGAAGCGGCCGTTGGAACAGCTACACCTATTTCCAGATGCAGCATACCGATGGCTGGCAGAACACTTCCGTTGAGCATACTTCTCCATTGGAGGAACCGATACTGGATTCCAGGAACAAAACCCGCAACCGCTTCACTTCTTGGCAGGTGGCCGAAAGGCTCACATACGATGCAGGAAAGGCAGGGGAATACTATGCCGAGGGCAGTATCTACGGAAAAAGGATATTCCGTCCAAGCGGAAAATATCCTCATTATGATGTCAATACATACGACCTTGCGTACAAGAACTCAGGCGCTTCCGTTGGCGGAAAGTGGAATCTCGGCGGCAAGGACTATGCAACATTCGACGCGGACTGGAACCGCCACGCTTATTATTACAAGTTCACCGAGACGACCCTCGTTGAAGACTATGACAAGAGCGCGGGCACCATATATTATCCATATTTTCCATATCTAGCGGGACAGGAGGCTCTCCAGAGCGACCAGCAACGAACCCTAATCTCTGCCAAAGGGGTCTTTACTCTGCCTTATCAAAACCGGTTGAGCGGGGGAGCCGAGTTCCGCTATGATTATCTTAGGGCACCGACCAGGGTCGAGGGAGGAAAGGCGGACGACTGGACGGCAGCCGTTTATGTCCAGGACGAGTTCAATCCTGCAAAGAACTTCAACATTACCGCCGGACTCCGCCTTAACCAGAACCACCAGTTCGGCTTCAAGGCAACCCCGAAGGTGAGCCTTATGTGGGCTGCAGCCAGTGACCTTAGGCTGAGAGCATCCTGGAGCCAGGGCTTCAAGACACCTGTTCCGAAGGAATTATATTATATGTATGTGCGCCAGATGACGGGCACTTATCTCTACCTTGGAAACAGGAACCTCAAGGCCCAGAGCAGCAACTACTTCTCTTTCAGCACAGAATACTTCGTAAAGGACTTTGTGGCAACCATCGGGACCTACTACAACAAGCTGGACAATATGATAACCCTTGTCACCATCCCGAACTATGAGGCCCCGGACGAACTGATTGCCAGATATGATCCTGTCAAGACACGCCAGTACCAGAATATGGACAAGGCCAAGACCTACGGGGTGGACTTTTCTCTGCGATGGAAAATCGGCGAATTCCTCGTGAATGCCGCCTACAGCTGGCTGGATACCAAGGCAGACCAGTATGATTCCGACCACGAGACAATCCGAAGGGTAAAGATTGACGGCGTGGCCCACCATAAGGGAAGTTTCTCCCTGCTTTGGAACCACAGTTTCTCGTCAGCCTATAACATGAGTGCGGGAATCTATGGCAGGATGTCTTCCAAGCGATATTACCAGTTAAATGGAGACGGAAAGGGCTATCAGTTGTGGAGGCTTGCCACAACTCACGATTTTGTCAGAAACCGCAATTTCACCATCAGCATCCTGGCCGGCATAGACAACATATTCAACTACATAGACAAGACTCCGCACGGCCTGCATCTGGGAACCACTTCTGCCGGAAGGACATTCTATGCGGGAATAGTGCTGAAATTCACCAACGGAAGAAAAACCATAAACAAGATAAATACGAATTTAAACCAAAACGAAAATGAGAACTAAGTTTCTTTTAGTTGCAGCTTTGGCTGCAGTATTAGGATTTGCATCTTGCTCCAAGAGCGATCCCAAGTCCAATTACGACTCTTACCAGAAAGCCGTAAACGAGACAGTAAAGTCTCAGAAGAAGCACGACAAGGTTATCCTTCTGGTTGCTTTCGGAAGCACCTGGCAGCAGGCATACGACGCATTTGACGCTACCGTAGTCGCTTACAAGAACGCTTTCCCTTCCTACGACGTGTTCCTTTCATTCTCTTCAGCCATCTGCATCAACCGTGCAGCAGCTGGTGAGAACGTAGCACCAAGGAATTTCTACGCTCCTCCTTTCTGGCTTACAGCTTTTGCCCAGGACGGCGTAAAGTATTCTGAAATCGTGATCCAGAGCCTTCAGGTTATCCCTGGAGAGGAGTACACCCGCGTTATCAACTACATCAAGGACTTTGCTAACAACTCTAACGGAGACCTGGATGACAGCTATCTTTCAAGGGTAAGACTGAAACTGGGCGTTCCGCTGCTTCAGGATGCTGACGCAGACGTAAACGCAGTTGCCAAGGCTCTCGATGATCTCTACAAGAGCAAGGCAGCCAGCGGAGTAGTCGCTTTCATGGGCCACGGTAACCCTGACTCTTACGACACTTACAAGGCAAATGTCCGCTACACCCAGCTCGAAGATGCTCTCCAGACCTACAGCCCTAACTACTTTGTAGGAACAGTGGATATGATGGAGAACTTCAAGACCAACGTTCTTGCAAGAATGAAGGCAGCCGGCATCACTTCCGGTACGGTTTACTGCCATCCTCTGATGTCCATCGCCGGAGACCACGCCCATAACGACATGGCTGGTGACGACGACGAGAACGGCGCTCCTAACGAGGAAGGCGAGGTTGAGGATACCAGCTGGAAGTGCTACTTTGCAGCAAACGGCTTTACCTGCAACAACGACACCCAGATCCTGAAGGGTCTTCTTGAACTCCCTACAGTACGCCAGATCTGGATGAACCACACCACAGCAGCCATCAACGGCGAGCCGCTGGATTACTATCACTCAAAGAATCCGGAATAAAATAGTATAGGACCTTTTTTGCAAGTACTGGGATTTGCAATTATCTTTGTGAATCTCAGTACTTTGTTTCTGAAATATGAAAATCAGGACATATTTGTCAATAGTTGCCTTCTTGTTGTCATTGACCGCTTCCTACGGCCAGATTCACACCACATCTGACACGTCGGCAAGGCAGAACCTGAACCCGATAGTGGTTACAGGAAGCGGACATCACCAGAGACTCAAGAAGACAGCCTCACCTGTGAGGGTTCTGTCTTCTCTGGAGATTAGAGAACAGGGTATAACCAACCTGCAGGATGCCCTTATGAGGATGCTCCCGCAGGTGCAGACAACGCCTTCGTCTATGGGTAACTTTCTGCGACTTAACGGGTTGGGAAACAAATACGCATTGATACTCGTTAACGGAAGAAGGCTCATAGGCGATATGGCCGGCAATGTGGACCTGGACCGTATTGACCTGTCCAGAGTCAGGAGGATTGAGGTGCTGGACGGGGCTGCCTCTTCACTTTATGGAAGCGACGCCATCGGCGGAGTGATCAACATCATCACCGACCAGCCGGCATCAGACTTGATTTCAGTACGTTCCATAACCTCGGCATCCGGCAAGGGACGTTTCTCCCAGGCGGTCAGCCTGAATATCGGAAAGGGAGGTTTCACCTCATCCACATCTTTTGCCCACAACAGGGCTGACAGTTACTCCAACAGCCAGTGGGAGGAAGTAAAGAAAGGGGACGAGACCGAACTCCGGCAGACCATCGCCCCGCTGTTTTCCGGCTACAGGGCAAATACCATCGGCCAGAAGTTCTCCTTCAAGCCGACCCAGAAACTGGCACTCAATGCCGGGGGAGACTATTACGAGAAGATCACTTCCCGCCCGAGGACCCGCGAGGATGTTAAGGGCGGCACGGACTACGAGATGCGCTATCGCGGAGCAAGACTCTCATTTGGCGGAATTTACAAGTTCAACAAGAACAATTCCCTGCAGATGAATTTTGACGCTGACCGTTACCGCTACGGCAGGGAGTACCAGGTGGACGGCAAGACTTACGAGAAAGGGGACTATACCAGGTCCAAGGACCAGGGGGCTTTGTCAGCCAACATCCAGGGCATTATGCATCTTATGCCCGGCAGCACGTCCATCGCCGGACTGGACTGGCGTCTGGACAAGCTGGAATCTTCCAGCGGAAACATAGACAACAGCGCCTATACCTTCGCCGGCTACATCCAGCACGAGATGCAGATAGCCAAGGGCCTGAATTTCACTGCAGGAGCAAGGCTCACCACGCACAAGGACTTCGGCAGCAACTTCTCCCCGAAGGCAGCCCTGATGTATTCTCCAGGGGATTTCAATTTCCGTCTGACCTACAGCCGCGGATTCAGGACTCCCGGACTGGATGAGCTCCACTACAACTATTTCAGCGTGAACAAGGGCAAGCCGCAGATTTCCATCGGAAGCACAGACCTCAAGCCGGAAACCTCCGACTATCTTTCAGCCAACGTGGAATTCAATTCGGATTTCCTGACTGTCTCAGCGACTGGCTTCCTGAATTATGTGGACAAGATGATCATCAAGAAGAACATCAAGGTCGACGATGCAAAGAGAGCTGAACTCATGGCCCTCTTCCCGGAGATGACCGCCGAACAGGCCGCCAAGCTGGAGAAATACGCCCTGTATTCCAATTCCGACAAGGGCAGGATCCAGGGCTTCACTCTAAATGTCAATGCTCTTGTTACCAGAGACATAGACTTTGGTCTGAACTACACCTGGAACCACGCCAAGGCTAAGAGCGATGACACCTGGTCAAAGATGGAGCGCTCGGTGCTGAACACTTTGACCTTCTCCTCCAACTTCCACCACCAGTGGGGTATCTATGCGCTTAACGTGCGACTTTCCGGAAGGCTTCAGAGCAAGACCTACTATCCCGGATATGAGAATGCTCCCGGCTATGGAGTGTGGAACTTGAACACTTCCCACTCTTTCAGGGTTTCAGACAAGCTGAGGATCGAACCGAGCTTAGGCATTGACAACATCTTTGACAGGGTTGACCGCAGGCCGGATTCATCGCTGAGGAAATATGCGCTCTACAATCCTGGAAGGATGATAGTTGTCGGCCTTAGAATATCCTTTAACTAATAAGAATTTTGTAAATTGCGGAATATGGGAAAGATTATAGTTGCTGGCATTGGCCCGGGTTCTGAAAAGGATATCACACCGGCTGTGATTGAAGCTGTTTCTCAAGCAGATGCGGTTGTGGGCTACAAGTACTATTTCCGCTTCATAGAAAAGTATCTCAAAGAAGGCGCCGTGTGCCTGGATACCGGAATGAAGCAGGAAAGGGACCGTGCGGCCCAGGCTATGGAACTTGCCCGTGAAGGCAAGACTGTATGCGTCATATCCAGCGGAGACTCAGGCATATACGGAATGGCTCCGCTGCTCTGGCAGATGCGCTCGGAAAACAAGGAGGATGTTGAGATTGAAACTCTCCCCGGAATAAGCGCCTTCCAGAAAGCCGCGTCACTTCTGGGCGCCCCGATCGGTCACGACCTCTGCCTGATTTCCCTCTCTGACCTGATGACTCCGTGGCTGCTAATCGAGAAGAGAATACGCGCGGCAGCCCAGGCAGATTTCATCACCGCAGTTTACAATCCAAAGAGCCACGGAAGATACTGGCAGCTTTACCGGCTTGTGGAAATCTTCCTGGAAGAGGGCAGAAGCCCCCAGACTCCTGTAGGATGCGTGCGCCAGGCCGGAAGAGAAGACGAAAAAGTGTGGACGACAACCCTTTCCAAGTTGAATCCGGAAGATGTGGATATGTTCACCGTGCTGATAATAGGCAACTCCCAGACATATCTTGACGGCTCGGCGATGATTACTCCAAGAGGCTATTATTCAGAAGAAAAGGCCTCCGGAAGAAAGGTCGGGCAGGACATAATGCACGAGAGCTTCCGCACCATATCATCAGAACTTCAGCAAAAGGACTATCCGCTGGGCCACAAATGGGCTCTTCTTCACGCTATCCACACCACGGCTGACTTTGATATGGAGAAAATCCTCTATACGGACGAAAACGCTGTGGAGCGTCTGTATGAAAAGGTTGCAGACGGCACTATCAAGACCATCGTCACCGATGTGACTATGGCCGCCACCGGAATCCGAAAAGGCGCCCTGGCAAGGCTAGGCATTGAAGCAAAGACCTACCTGATGGACCCGAGGGTATCCGATATCGCCGAGAAAGAAGGGATTACAAGGACTCAGGCAGGCATAAGGCTTGCCGTGGAGGAACACCCTGACGCCCTCTTCGCATTCGGCAACGCTCCTACGGCACTTATGGAACTGTGTTCTCTCATACGGCAGGGCAAGGCGCATCCGGCCGGCATAATCGCCGCTCCGGTAGGCTTTGTCCACGTTCAGGAGTCCAAGCACATGCTGCTGCCTTTCAAGGATATACCAAAGATAATCGTCAAGGGCAGAAAGGGCGGAAGCAACCTGGCGGCCACGCTCTGCAACGCTGTTCTCACATTTGACGACGCAAAGAATCTGGATCCCGGACGAGACCTTTAGACTATGGCATTGAGTTTTACCATAATAGGAATGTCTGACAATCCCCGGCCGTTTTTCCCGCCGGAGGTTATGGAAGTGATTTCCCGCTCGGAATTCTTTTCAGGTGGCAAGCGCCATCACCAGATTGTGGAAAAACTCCTTCCGTCTGGGCATAAGTGGATAGACATAACCGTTCCGCTGGATGAGGTATACCAGAAGTATCGCGATACAGACTCTCACATAGTTGTATTCGCTTCTGGAGACCCGCTATTCTTCGGCTTTGCGTCAACTTTGCAACGGGTTATGCCTGAGGTTCCCATGAAGGTCTATCCTTATTTCAACTCCCTCCAGATGCTTTGTCACAAGGCTCAGATTCCTTATCACGATATGCACATTGTCTCCCTGACGGGAAGGCCGTGGAAGGAATTTGACAATTCTCTTATCGAGCATCGCGGCAAGATAGGTGTACTTACAGACCGGCATAAGACCCCGGATGAGATAGCCCGCAGGATGATTGAGTACGGTTTCTCTTTCTACCGGATGCACATAGGTGAGCATCTGGGCAACCCGGATGAAGAAAAGATATCGTCACTGAGCATAGAAGAAGCGGCCGAATCTACATTCAGCCAGCCAAACTGTCTGGTTCTTACTATAGAAAACAATGCTCCGCAAAGACGTTTGGGCATACCGGAGGCGGAATTCAACCTTCTGGACGGAAGAACAAAGATGATAACCAAAATGCCCATCCGCCTTCTTACGCTCCAGAAACTTGACCTATATCAGCGCAATACATTCTGGGACATAGGATTCTGCACCGGAAGCGTGAGCATAGAGGCCCGGCTGCAGTTCCCGCATCTGGACATTCTGGCTTTTGAAATCCGCCCTGAAGGGAAGGACCTGATTGAAAGCAATTCCAGAAAGTTCTCCGCTCCGGGAATCGATTATCATATAGGAGATTTCCTCAAGGAAGAAATTCCGGAAAATGAACTCTGCGATGCCGCTTTCATCGGCGGACACGGCGGCCATCTGGAAGAAATAATGCGGAAAGTCTATGCCCACCTTTCTCCTGGCGGATGCATTGTGTTCAACAGCGTGACTCCGGAAAGCCGGGAAGCTTTCACTCATGCTGCGATCTCCCTGAATATGAAACTGGAGGATCCTATGCACATAGAACTGGACAACAACAATCCAATAGATATTCTTAAGGCAATAAAATGAAATCGGCAGTTGTATTGATATCGGAACAGGGAAGAGTAACGGCGGAAAAGATTGCCGCCATTCTTGGTGGAGAAATTGTCCGCAGGACACAGGTTCTCACTTTGTGGAACAATACGGACTGCTTTGTGTTTGTGGGGGCCATGGGCATCTGCGTAAGGACGATAGCTCCACTGATTGAGGACAAGCACATAGATCCTGCAGTGCTGTGCGTGGACAGCCAGGGCAAGGAAGTGGTTTCCGTGCTCTCTGGCCACGTTGGAGGAGCAAACGAGATAACTTCCAGGCTGGCTATGGAACTGGGAGCGCATCCTGTAATCACCACTCAGACAGACGAAAGCGGACTCTGGCCACTGGATCTTCTGGCAAAACGCTTCGGCTGGAGAGAGGAGTCTGATGACCTTAACCGGCAGATATTTCTCTATGCGGAAGGGAAACCTACAGCTCTTCTTCTTGAAGCGGAAGACGAGGGAACCAGATGGCTGGAAGAAAACCCTGCCGGCAATGTAACCATATTCAAGAAGTTCAGCGATATAGACCTTTCCAGGTTTTCTCTTCTGCTTTCCGTATCGCCGATAAGAAGGAAACTCGATATCCCGAATATCCAGTGGGTTCCACGGTGCATTCATCTTGGAATCGGTCTGGCACATCAGGCCGGGCCTGTGGAAAAGGTGATTGGGGAAATCTTCAACTGCCTCAGAGATAACGGGATATGCAAAGAATCAATTGCAAGCATTTCATCTGCTGATATCAAGAAAGACGAGCCTGTGATGAAGGCTCTGGAGAAAGAATTCAAAACCAGGTTCTATTCTGCAGAAAGCCTGTCCGCAGTTGCTGTTCCAACCCCGAGCGAAGTTGTGGAAAAATGCGTGGGTACTCCTTCAGTTTCAGAGGCCTCGGCGATTCTGTCCGCAAACAATCCGGACCTGCTGCTTCCAAAACAGAAGGGGGAAAACTGGACAGTTGCCGCCGCAGTGGACCGGGATTTCATTCCGCACCCGCATATAGAGATTGTGGGGGCAGGGCCGGGAGATCCTGACCTTGTAAGCGTAAGGGGCAGGAAGATGCTCCAGAAGGCGGACCTGATTCTCTATGCCGGAAGTCTTGTGCCAAAGGAACTTACGCTTTGCGCCAAGCCTGGAGCCACCGTTGTTTCCTCTGCCGATATGGATCTGGAGCAGCAGTGCGAGCTTATGAAAAAGTTCTATGACCAGGGAAAGTTCATAGTCAGGCTCCATACCGGAGACCCTTGCATCTTCGGGGCAATCCAGGAGCAGATGGCTTTCTTCGACGAGCATAATATGAGTTACCACATAACTCCGGGCATTTCCTCTTTCCTTGCCGCCGCGGCTGAACTCAGAAGCCAGTTCACCATTCCGGAAAGATGCCAGACAATAATCCTGACAAGGGGCGAGGGACGTACTCCGATGCCCGAAAAGGAAAAACTTCACCTTCTTGCCAAGAGCAACAGCACGATGTGCATTTTCCTGTCCGCATCCATTGTAGATGACGTGCAGAAGGAGCTCCTGATGGAATATCCTGAGAACACGCCCGTTGCAGCTTGCTACCATCTTACCTGGCCGGACCAGAAGATTTATCGCGGAGTATTGAAAGACCTGGCAAAGATTGTAAAGGACAACCACCTTACTCTTACCACGATGCTGCTGGTTGGAGATGCCATTGACAACCGGCAGGGCTTGTCTGAACTCTATTCAAAGAACTTTACTCATCTATTCAGAAAGGCCAGAGGATGATTCTCGTTTTCGGCGGAACGACAGAGGGCCGACTGGCTGCAAAGGAACTGGAGGAATCCGGTTCCCGTTTCTGGTATTCCACCAGGGGAGGGGAGCAGCATCTGGACCTTCATCACGGCGTTGCCATTAGCGGAGCTATGGACAGGGACCAGATGACTGATTTTTGCAACTCTCATCAGATCAGGCTTATAATTGATGCAGCCCATCCTTTTGCCAGTGAACTGCATTCCAATATTTCCAAGTTGGGAATTCCTGTCATACGTTTTGAGCGCATCTATCCCGAAAGGGACAGACGCATCATCTGGTGCAGTGACTTTGCATCTGCCGTTCAGAAGATGAAGGGCACTAATCGTCTTCTATCCACAGCCGGAGTGCAGTCCATCCCGAAACTGAGGCCTTTGGAAGAAAGCGGTACGGAAATCTTTCACCGTATCCTCGACAGGGAATCTTCCAGAAATCTCGCCGCCCAGTACGGCATAGATCCGGATCATCTCTGCTTCTACCATCCTGACGAGGATGAAACGGAAGAGATAAACAGGGTTAATCCCGATGCGATTCTTCTTAAAGAAAGCGGAGTATCAGGAGGTTACGAGAACAAGACTGAAGCTGCTCTGAATAAGGGCATAAAGGTTTTCGCCATCGCCAGGCCAAAATTGCCGGATAGTTTTATTACCGTCAACGGCCCTTACGGAATGAGGCGTATGGTGGAAAAACTGCTGCCGGAGTTCTATCCTCTGCACAGTGGCCTTACTACCGGAAGCTGCGCCACCTCTGCCGCTCTTGCCGCTGCCCAGAGCCTGATTGAGAGCAGATTTCCTGAAACGGTCAGTCTTCTTCTCCCCGACGGGGAAACCATTCAGGTTGAAACAAAGGTCACAGAAAAAGGCAAGGCTTATGTGATCAAAGACAGCGGAGACGACCCTGATGTTACCGACAAGATGGAAATCCACGCCGAAGTTTCTCTCTTGCAATCTTCTGACATAGAAATAGATGGTGGAGAAGGCGTGGGGAGGATAACTCTTCCGGGCTTTGACTGCCAGCCTGGGCAGGCGGCTATCAACAAGGCTCCCAGGCAAATGATTAAGGACAATCTCAGCAAAATATATCCGGGCCAGGGTTTCAGGGTAGTCATTTCCGTCCCTGGCGGAGAGGAGATTGCTCACCGGACTTTCAACCCGAGGCTTGGAATCGAAGGCGGAATAAGCATAATAGGGGTTAGCGGCATTATCAAGCCTTTCTCGGAGGAGAGCTTCATAAACTCTATCCGCAAATGCATGGAGGTGGCCTGGGCAAGCGGCAGCAGCCGTGTAGTCATAAACTCCGGAGCCAAGAGCGAAAAGTTCCTCAAAGACTTCTACAAAGATCTCCCGCCGCAGTGCTTTGTCCAGTACGGCAACAAGATAGGGGATGCCATAAGCATTGCATACGATCTGGGTTTCAGGCAGATAACCCTTGGGATAATGCTTGGCAAGGCCGTAAAGCTGGCGGCTGGTAACCTGGATACCCACTCCAGCAATGTCACTATGGATAGGGATTTCATCGCTGAGATGCTTAAATCCATCAATTGCCCAAAGGAAATATCGGGCAGAGCTTATAGCATCACCCTTGCCAGAGAGCTTTGGGACATCATTCCTGAGAATCTTCTGCAAGGCTTTGCAAATGAGGTTAAATCTAGATGCAAAACAGCCTGTGCACCTCTTTCAAAGGATGCGGAACTGACTGTTCTTCTGATAGACGATGACGGAAATATCAAATAAGTTTTAACTTTGCAGCCATGAAGAATTCCGCTATAAAACAGTTTGGGCTTTCGTTTCTGGCAATTATCACATCGATTATAAGTTTTAACTTTGCATTTATGAAGAATAGACCTGGTTTAAAGCAGTTTTTGCTTTCGCTTTTGGCAACTACCATATCGATTATCCTTACTTTTGGAGTATCATCAATCTTGGAGCACAGAAAGAATGAAGCTGCAAAGAAAGGTCTGGTTATGACCATCATCTACGATA
>JAEEGJ010008116.1_pt1 | contig 29238 bp, 28 predicted proteins | sample 8958761 | NCBI WGS metagenome assembly JAEEGJ01 (sample SAMN16246546, study PRJNA631951) | gut metagenome | biome: gut microbiome; feature: rumen; material: RS-attached | host: Bos | place: Iran: Karaj | collected 2018-10
TCGCCACTTCCGTTTGTCTGTTTTCGGCTCCAAAATCAAAAATTTGCTGCAAAGGTACAAAATAATTCATAATTCATAATTCATAATTCATAATTATTTCGTAATTTTGCCAAAAATATCAAGGATGCTAGAGTTTAAGGATGCCACCATCAAGGTGGGCGAGTGGATTCTGCCGATGCGTCTCTCGTTCATTGCCAGAGACGGCGAGGTGACGTGTGTGACGGGTCCTGAGGGCTCGGGCAAGACTACACTGATCCGTACGCTGATGGGCTTTCTGCCTGTGAATGAGGGATTTGTGAGTGTCGACGGCGAACTGCTCACCATCCATTCCTCCCACGCCTTCCGTCAGATGATGGTCTATCTGCCCCAACAGATACAGCTTCTGGCTCATCAGTTGCGAGTGGCTGAACCGGAAGAGCCTGAGGCGGAGGAGTTTGCGGTGTGGAATGATTTGATGCCTGCTGCCAATAAGGAGTCGACGCCTGAGCCTCTGAACGCCGAGGAGATCCTGATGCTGGTGGAACAGACGTTGAAGGAGGCTGCTGACAAGCCCATCGTGATTGCCGACGAACCGACGGCCTTTCTTACGCCGGAACTGACGGTGCGCATGATGGAACTCCTCCGAAAGCAGGCCGAGGCAGGTAAGACGGTGCTTGTCACCACCCGTAAGCCTCAGGTGGCTGACTATGCAGACCAAGTGATACAGTTGTATGGGGAAAAGTAAAAAGGTAAAAAAGTAAAAAGGTAAATAATGGATAAGGGACTGATATTACATACGATTCTCGGACTGCTCCTGCTGCTGATTCCCGCAGGGGCGCTCTATTGGCTGGAACGCCAGAAGATTGCCAGACTGTGCTTTATCATCGGACGGATGATCGTGCAGTTGCTGGTGCTCTGTCTGATGGTGTGGGGATTGTTCAAGATTAACAATCCTTGGTTGTCGATTGCGTGGCTTATCGTGCTGGCCTTGGGAATGTCGTGGCTGGTGAAGAAGCGTTGCGACGTGAAGAGTAGGGCGCTGATGCCTGCTGCGGCTGTAGGATTGTTTGTGGGCGTATTTGTCGTGGGTATGTGGCTGCTGGTGCTCGTGTTGCCTGGTAGGGCGCTCGATGCCCGATGGTTCGTGCCTGTGATGGCGCTGTTGATGGGGCATACGACGTCGATGCTCATCCGGGGACTGAGTACCTATCTGACAGCCCTGAAAGCCGACGAACAACAATATGAGTTCCTGCGTGGCAACGGCATCCTGCATCTGAAGGCTCTCCAGCCGTTTATGCGTCGCGCGCTGTTGGCCGTCATCCAGCCTACAATCGCGAATCTGAAGGTGCTCGCCCTCACCGCTATGCCGTTGTTGCTGGGTGGTCTGCTGCTGGGTGGACTCTCACCCCTTCACGCCTTTATCCTGATGCTCTCGATGGTCTGTGGCTGCATCTCTGCCTCCGTCCTCTCGCTGGGCATCACGATACTGCTTGCCGACAAGTTACTCTTTGACAAGTTCGGCAAGCAGCAGTAGAAGTCTCTCTTACTCTCCGAAGATTTCCTGCAGACGATTTTGCAGCGCCTTGGCGCGAAGGGCACGATCTGTGATCTTTCCCTGTGGGTCGATGAGAATGTTGTCGGGGATTCCGTCGATCTTGTATATTGGAGCAGCAGCACAGTTCCAACCCTTCAGGTCGGAGATCTGCAACCAAGGCAACTTCAGCTGACTAATGCCCTTCACCCAGGCTTCCTTCTTCTGGTCGAACGAGACGCCAACCACCTCGAAGCCTTTGTTGTGGTATTTGTTGTAGGCTTCCAGCACGTTGGGCATCTCAGCACGGCAGGGACCGCACCATGAGGCCCAGAAGTCTACGAGTACCCACTTGCCCTCGCCGACGAGTTCGCTGATTTTGTGCATATTGCCGTCGGGGTCGGCCATCTCCAGGTCGGTAAACTGCTGGCCGATGAAGGCAGCCTTCTCTGCGGGAGCCAACGCCTTGGCGACGACATTTCTCGCCTTTTTCAGCGCAGGATGATTGGCGAACACCACCTTTTCCTGTTGCAGTTTGTCGAAGGCCTCCAAGCCGTTGTCATAGAAATAGAGTTCTGCAAAAGCCACAGGGATAAGGGTGTTACGCTCATCGACGAAGATCTTGTTAACGAAGGTTATCTGGTCGTCGAATATTTTCTGTAACTCTTTATTCAGTTCATCCCCCTTCGCCTTCTTCTCATCCTCCGACATCGTCGAGAGTTTTGTCCTGAAAGCTGACAGCGGACGGTCTAATTCCAAGTCGTAGGCGGTCACCTTCTCGTTCAACGGGGAGCCTTTCAATGTTTTTTCGTTCATATTGATAGTGACAGGAGTCCCGTCGTTGAAGAATGGTGTCGTCCAACCACTCTCCTTAAGTCTCACACCCATCAGGGCGTCCTTGTCGACTTCGCCGTTGAACGAGAACTTGCCCTCGGCCACAGCCGTACTGTCGATGACGGAACTGTTATTCTGGTTGATGAGATAAACCATTTTTCCATTGTTGTCACTGATTCCGCTGACGGAGTATTTCACCTGCTGTGCCATCGTGGGCAACGCTGCAACCACGAGAGCTGCCAATAATGCTTTTTTCATATCTCTATTCATTTATGTTTGTCTTGTATTTCTTCTGGGCTTCACCGATCACATCCGTTTCCTGTTTCCATTGTTCAACAATCTTGTAGAATGCCTCGTCGTCCTCTGATTTCGTATCATTGAGTTTCGACTCGCTGAATTCCTTCATCTCTTCCTCGCTGATATCCATCAGTTTCATGCACTTATTGCGGGTGTTCCTCATGTCAGACAGAAACCCATAGTTATTAAATGCATATTCCACATAATTAATCCTAAAGAACTCACCGACCGATTCGGGGGGTGATTGTTTCTTGAGCTCTTCAGTGAGATCGTCGAGAACCATTTTCTTATAATTGTTCCGTGAATGATAGAATTCCGATACCAACGTGATAAAGTTGGCGTTGCCGATGGTGATAAAAGTCTCGATGCTCGATGAGAAAATCTTCTCGGTTATTTCTGAGAATTGCAAGGTGCAGCCTTTAGCCCCTGCTTGAATCAGAGAGTAGCGCAGGCTGTCGAAGTATTCCGGATGTTCAGCCACGAGCAATTGTTGACGCTTGGCGTCAGAGAACAGGGTGTCGGCCTTCTCCAACTCTTTGATGGTCTGGTCGAAGTCGTAGATGATGGTCTTCACAATCTCACGCTTCGCTTTTTGTTTGGCATAGTAATCGATGATAGCGGCCGTTCCGAAGGTGAGTGCGATGGAGACACTGGTGGCGAAGAGCGACAGCAGGAATTGCTTCAAGGATGACATTCCACTGCCCATCTTCAGACTTTTGGGGGTGTGTAATTTAATGTTCATATGCCTGATGGTCGTTTTCTTTTCCTTAATCTCTTTCTCAAATATGGCTGCAAAGGTACGAATAAGCGAGCGAAAAACCAAATTTTATTTGAGTTTTTCCGAGCGGAAGTACTTTCGACGAAGTCAAAGGTACGATTAAGTGAACAAAAAGCCAAATAATTCGCGATTTATTTTCATTTGTCGGCGATTATTCGTAACTTTGCTGCCGTAATATGAAGATTATGATGAAGAAAGGAAATATCTGGCTGGTGATGGCGCTGATGATGACATTGCTGGCATGTAAGGGAAAAAACTGGATGGAGACTGCAGAGTCGATAGATGCCCATGACAGGCGCGATTTCTATGTCTCTGAGAATGTTGCGAGTGCTAGGTCGATGAAGGCTCAGGCAGACCATCAGAAGGCCAAGACCATCGTGATGTATGAGATACCGGCGCCGTTGAAGGATCGTCCTGAGCAGATTTTGAAGCGCAAGGGCTATACGGTGTCGTACAATAGCGAGACGAAGAACCCGAACTGGGTAGCGTGGCATCTGACGAAGTCGCACACCAGCGGCTCGTTCCAGCGCAATCAGGAGGTGTTTGCGGAGGATACGGATGTGGAGGCCCCACGGGCTACGGACCGCGACTATTATAACTCCCGATATGACCGAGGACACATGTGTCCGGCTGGCGATAACAAGTGGGACAAGCAGGCGATGATGGAGTCGTTTCTCTTCACGAATGTCTGTCCGCAGAATCACGGTCTGAACAAGTACGAGTGGAACAATCTGGAGATACTCTGTCGTGAATGGGCGAAGGCGTATGGTGCCGTCGATATCGTCTGCGGGCCGATTTATTCGTCTGGAGCAGAACGATATAGGGTAGGCAAGGACAGTCAGAGCGAACAGAAGACCATCGGTCGGAACAAGGTGTGGGTGCCTGATGCTTTCTTCAAGGTGATACTCTGTCGTCAGGGGCGCACTAAGGCTATCGGCTTCATCTATCGCAACGAGGGTGTGAAGCAGCGTGTGGACGAGGCAGTATGCTCCGTCGATAAGGTGGAAGCGCTGACAGGTATTGATTTTTTCCCGTCTCTCGAAGATAAGGTAGAGCGTCTGGTAGAGTCCGAAGCCAGTTTCTCAGACTGGGATAATTCGTTAAAAACGCTTAATTAATTCGTCTGACGAGCGTAGGTTTCGTCAATTCTTCGTAACTTTGCAGCGTGAAAATAAAAGAAGTGCTGAGCGCCCTTGAACGTTTCGCGCCTCTGCCCCTTCAGGAGAGCTGGGATAATGCTGGCCTGCAGGTTGGATTGACAGAGACGGAGGTTTCAGGGGCATTATTGTGTTTGGACGTCAACGAAAAGATCGTCGACGAAGCCATTCAGAAGGGGTGCAACCTGGTTGTATCCCATCATCCGTTGCTGTTCAGGGGACTGAAGACCATCAGCGACCTGACAGACGTGCAGCGGACGGTGATGAAGGCCATCGTGAATGGTGTTTGCGTTATCTCGATGCATACGAATATGGACAATGCGAAGGGAGGCGTGAACTATAAGATGGCCGAGAAACTGGGACTGCGTGATGTGCAGTTTCTGGCGCCGAAGACGGTCGACGGTGTGGAGTCGGGTAGTGGTGTCATCGGAGAATTCCCTGAGGCACAGGCTTCTGACGACTTTGTGCTGGCGGTGAAGAAAGCCTTCGGTGTGGAATGCGCGATGTGTAACGAGTTGTTGCGGAGACCTGTCAGAAAGGTGGCGCTCTGTGGCGGCGCTGGGGACTTCCTGCTCGATGAAGCCCTGAAAGCCGGAGCCGATGCGTTTATCACCGGAGAGATGCACTATCATCAGTATTTCGGCTATGAACAGCAGATTCAGATCTGTGTCATCGGGCACTATCAGAGTGAGCAGTATACGGCGGAGATCTTCCGCGACATCATCGAAAAGGAATGTCCAGGAGTGAAGACCTATATCGCCGAAACCTGCACCAATCCGATATTGTACCTCTAAACCCTTCAACGAGATAATTGTAAAATAAATTATAAATAGTAATTGTCAAATATTAAATCAGAATTATGGCAAAGAAAGATCCGACAGATTTGTCAGTAGAAGAGAGACTGAAGACCCTTTATCAGCTTCAGACCGCCCTTTCGTCGATTGACGAGAAGCGTGCATTGAGAGGTGAGCTGCCTCTGGAAGTTCAGGACCTGGAAGACGAGATCGAAGGTCTGACCACCCGTGTGGAGAAAATCAAGAACGAGATCGACGAGTTCCAGCGTGCCATCACGTTGAAGAACGGTGAGATCAGCGACGCCAAGGCCAGCGTGGAGCGTTATCAGACCCAGCTGAACGAGGTGAAGAACAACCGCGAGTATGATATGCTGAGCAAGGAAATCGAGTTCCAGACGCTGGAGATCGAGCTCTGCAACAAGAAGATCCGCGAGGCAAACAATCGCATCGCTGAGAAGCGTGAGGAGATGGAGAGCAGCGAGGCGCTGATTGCTGAGCGTCAGGGTGACCTTGAGGTGAAGAAGAGCGAGCTCGAGGAGATTATGACTGAGACCCGCGCTGAGGAAGATAAGCTGAAGGAGAAGGTGAAGGACCTGGAGTCGAAGATTGAGAACCGTCTGCTCACCTCATTCAAGCGCATCCGTAAGAATGCCCGTAATGGTCTGGGTATCGTCTATGTGCAGCGTGATGCCTGTGGTGGTTGCTTCAACAAGATCCCGCCCCAGCGTCAGCTCGACATCAAGATGCACAAGAAGATCATCGTCTGTGAGTACTGCGGTCGTATCATGATCGATCCCGAACTGGCAGGCGTGAAGATCGACAAGGTAACTGGTGAGGAGAAGAAGCCGCGCAAGCGCTCTATCCGTAAGACGGCATCATCGAAGAAGATTACCGATGCCGACGATATGGAGTAATCCGTTTGTCAGATAGTTTCGTAGTCTGGAATATCCTCTAGGAACTGGTAAGACTGGCGCTCATAGTCCATCTTACAACAATAATGACGGAGGCCGTTGCTGACCACGAGATAATCCACTTTCAGCAGAAGATTGTAGACCGATATCTGGTCGAAGGTCTTCTGCTGTATTTGTATCGTAGGGGCTTTGTATTCGATGATCATCCTCGGACGCAGCTCTTTATTATATAATAAGGTGTCGCAGCGCAGGCGTTTCTCACCGATGCGCAGTTCCACCTCGTTGGCGAGAAGCGCCTGAGGGTACTTTTTGTGCTCCACCAGGAAGTGGGTGAAGTGCTGGCGCACCCATTCCTCAGGCGTCAATGCCACCCATTTTCGACGCAGGAAGTCGAAAATCTGACGTTTTTCACCCTTCTCTTGTATTTTTATTGGGTATGGAGGTAGGTTTAATCGAAACATTTTTGTAACTTTGTCCCCGCAAAAGTACAAATAATAATCGAAATAACGCAATGGCTGAGGCAAAAAATGTCAATTTCGACGCGATAATGGCCGATTTGAAGGCCGGAAAGTTCGTTCCTGTCTATTATCTGATGGGTGACGAGCCCTATTATATCGACAAGATTGCCGACTATATCGCGGAGCATGCTTTGCAGCCAGAGGAGCGTGATTTCAACCAGACCATCCTTTTTGGTTCCGATGTGAATGCCTCGCAGATTGCTGATGCCGCTCGGAGGTATCCGATGATGGCAGAAAGGCAGGTGATTATCGTGAAAGAGGCGCAGAATGTGAAGAATACGGAGCCTCTGGAGCGTTATTTCAAGCAGCCGATGCCCTCTACGGTGCTGGTGATGTGCCATAAGAACGGTACCATCGACGGACGGAAGAAGGAATATGTGAGAAGTATCCAGTCGGCAGGCGTACTTTTTGAGAGCAAAAAACTGCGCGATAGGGATCTGCCTGCGTTTATCGAGAACTATCTCTCTTCGCGACAGGTGAGCATCGATCCGAAGTCCACCCAGATGATTGCCGATAACATCGGCGCTGACTTGAGTCGGCTGACGAGTGAACTGGATAAGGTGGTGCTGTCGCTGCCGGAGCAGGATAGGAGAGTGACCCCTCAGGTGGTGGAGGATCAGATCGGAGTCAGCAAGGAGTTCAACGGTTTCGAACTTCGTGACGCCATCGTGAACCGGAATGTGTACAAGGCAAATCTCATCATCAAATATTTTGACGAAAATCCGAAGGCGGGTAGTATCTACTCTTTTCTCCCGTTGCTCTTCAATTACTTCCAGAATCTGATGATCGCATTTTATTCGCCAAATCCGAAGAGCCAGGAGGCGGTTGCTGAGTGGTTGGAAATGCGATCACCATGGGCTGCCAAGGACTATATGACGGGTATGAGAAATTACTCAGGAATGAAAGTGATGCAGATAATTTCCAAGATACGTGAGATAGATGCCAAAAGTAAGGGTTTGGACAACCCCAATACGGGTCCTGGGGAGCTGATGAAGGAACTGATTTTTTACATTTTGCACTAAAATACCCTCTTTTCTGACTCTAGAATTTCCCAAAATAGCACTTTTCGTGAGTGCTTTTTTTAGGCCTAAATGCCCATATATCAGGGGTTTCGAGTGATTTGTGAAGCCTCAAAACTCGCGTATTTCCAGAATTTCCTCCCGTTGTCCAGAATACGCGAGAAATGAAGATTTTTCGAAAAATGCGCTCTTTCAGATTTGGCTTTCACTTTTATTAAGATTCAGTATTCTGCATTTAGATTTTAAAATTCAAACGATACGTGCACTATATTTACAATTCAGAAATGTAAATTGTAGATAATATAGAGATATTTAAAGATTAATATTTGAATATGCAAACACAAAACTTTCAATTCAGTAATTAATATTCATAATTATGCGCAGGCACTTTGGCACTTTTAAACGTCTAAAACTCAGTCATTTATACACTATTTGCCTAAAACAGTTCAATTTACCTTATGTCTGATCCCCTCAGGCATTGCATATACGCTAAATTTTAATATGTATATCGTAAATACCTTATTTATAACCAGTTATTTGAATATCGTGGCCTCTACAAAGACTTTGTAACGATTTATTGATGTAAATTCAGATTTGTGATTATGAAGCGAGATTCTAAAGCATATGAACATTGGATTTGGAAATCTAAAACAATAAATCAAAAGTTTAAAAATCTAAATTCTTTCTTACTTTCTTGTATAATTCAAAATTTTGCTTTACCTTTGTAAACTGAAAGAAACAAGCGGCTAAATGCCCCTAAAAGTAATCAATCAGCAATATGAAAGATAGAATCAGGCAAATTATGGAGTCCCAGCACATGACTCAACAGGTATTTGCAGACTTCATAGGTCTGGCACCTGCCACCCTCAGTAGTATCTATAATGAACGTACCCGTCCTACCATAAGTGTGGTGGAAGCCATCAAAAAGAAAATTCCTAACATCAGTACCGACTGGTTGATGTTCGGCTCAGGTGATATGTATGTAGCCTCCCCTGCCTCTCCTGCCCCTGCTGACAGTCTGTTTTCAGCTGATGACGGAGGGCTAAATGGTGGTCAGATCGTTAAAAATCCGGTGCTTGATTTTGACCAGCCCCAGTCACCTACCCCACAACAGGGTCCTCAGGCACCTTATTTTATTAATAGTGTAAAAAGTACACCATCGAATATCGAACGAACGGAGGTAAAAATCATTGACAAACCTCAGCGCCGTGTAACAGAGATCCGTGTCTTCTATGACGATCAGACTTGGGAGTGTTTCGTTCCAGTGAAGAAATAGATCATGATTAAATTGACACAATTCATTTAAGGTGAAATGCAAGATAATAATCAAGAACGTTTTCCGATTGTAGATGAGGAGGGACGAGTCGTTTGTGCTGCTACGAGGGGTGAGTGCCACAATGGCTCAAAGTTGTTGCACCCTGTGGTACACCTGCACGTGTTTAACTCGCGGGGTGAGGTCTATCTCCAGAAACGGCCGGAGTGGAAGGATATCCAGCCTGGAAAGTGGGATACGTCTGTGGGAGGGCATATCGACTATGGTGAGACGCCTGAGCAGGCGCTGGTCAGGGAGGTCGGCGAGGAACTTGGCATTACGGATTTCGTGCCTGAAAGGGTTGGAAAGTATGTGTTTGAAAGCCGTCGTGAACGGGAACTTGTCTATGTGCACCGTACTACCTACGATGGTCCTGTCCGTCCGTCAGCTGAAGAACTTGATGGAGGGCGATTTTGGTCGATGGATGAGATTCGTGCTGCCATAGGCCAGGAGATACTCACACCGAATTTCGAGAGTGAGTTCCAGAGGTTCTTCTTGGCAAATGCTTCATAGTCGGAAGATTTTATGTTTCTTTTGTTCTTTTGTCCTAAAAAAAGTGTACTTTTGCACCCATTATGAAGAAATACTTATTAGATTTGACCGTGAAGGCGGTGGAGAGGATTCACGAACGGTATGTGCTGATCAGGCTTACCGACGAGAAACCGCTGCCGGAGATGGTGCCTGGACAGTTTGTGGAAGTGCGGGTGGATGGTTCACCAAGCACGTTCCTGCGTCGTCCTATTTCCATTAACTTTGTGGATCGTGAGCAGAATGAACTGTGGCTGTTGGTGGCTACGGTTGGTGAAGGGACGAGAAAGCTGGCTGAGTTGAAGGCCGGCGACCTGTTGAACTGTCTGTTGCCCCTCGGTAATGGCTTTACCACAGCGAAACAGGGTGAGAAGGTTCTGCTGATAGGCGGAGGAGTAGGGGTTGCACCCTTGCTCTATATGGGTGCCGAGATGCAGAGCAAGGGTATTGAACCCACTTTCCTGCTTGGTGCGAGAACAGCAAAGGATCTGTTGCTCATAGATATATTTAAGAGGTACGGGCGCGTATTTGTCACCACAGAGGACGGCAGTGAGGGCGAGAAGGGTTTTGTGACCAATCACAGCATCCTCCAGAATGAACGGTTTGACCGTATTTCCACTTGTGGTCCTACGCCAATGATGAAGGCTGTGGCGCGTTTCGCCAAAGAGAAAGGCATCGAGTGCGAGGCTTCGCTCGAGAATCTGATGGCCTGCGGACTGGGCGCTTGTCTCTGTTGTGTGGAGAAGACGACGGAAGGAAACCTGTGCGTCTGTAAGGACGGGCCGGTGTTTGATGTCAAGAAGTTGCTTTGGGAGTGATCAAGAATTTGAGAATTAGAGAATTTTTATGGCTAATTTAGAAGTAAAGATAGGCGAGTTGGGGCTGAAGAATCCTGTGATGACGGCCTCAGGCACCTTCGGTTATGGGCTGGAGTTTGCCGACCTGATGCCGCTCGACGGTATTGGAGGCATCATTGTGAAGGGTACGACGCTCAAACCTCGTGAGGGCAACGATTATCCCCGTATGGCCGAGACCGCCAGTGGTATGCTGAACTGTGTGGGCCTGCAGAACAAGGGTGTGGACTATTTCTGCGAACATATCTATCCGCAGATTAAGGATATCGACACGAATATGATTGTCAACGTCAGCGGTTCGTCGCCAGAGGATTATGCTGAGTGTGCAGCCCGCATCGATGCATTAGAGAAGATTCCTGCCATCGAGTTGAACATCTCTTGTCCCAACGTGAAGGACGGCGGAATGGCCTTTGGTGTCACTTGTGCTGGGGCCTCGAGTGTGGTGAAGGCCGTCAGGAAGGCCTATCATAAGACGCTGGTTGTGAAGCTCTCACCGAATGTGACGGATATTGCTGAGATTGCCCGTGCCGTTGAGGCGGAGGGTGCCGACAGTGTGTCGCTGATCAATACGCTGATGGGAATGGCTATCGATATCGAGAAGCGTAAGACGCTTCTGAGCATCAATACGGGCGGATTGAGCGGTCCTGCCGTAAAACCTGTGGCGCTGCGTATGGTGTGGCAGGTGGCGAAGGCTGTGAAGATCCCCGTTATTGGCTTGGGTGGCATCTGTTCGGCGAAGGATGCTATCGAGTTCCTGATGGCTGGTGCTACGGCGATAGAGATTGGTACGGCCAATTTCCTCGATCCGGCTATATCTGTTAAGGTACGCGACGGCATCAACGACTGGCTCGATGCCCACGGCTGCCAATCGGTGCAGGAAATCATAGGCGTGATCAGTTGACCACGCCTTTTCTATATCAAATTTGAGGGCTGCTAATCGGCAGCCCCTCTTCGCGGGGTGACATTAACAATTTGAGGGCTGCCAATCGGCAGCCCTCAACCAACACAAAAACTAAACTAGACTTAACTAAAGCATTTCAGGATTTTCCCAAACCCTTGAATGCAAGTGCAAATATACGGAAACTTTCCGAATACTGCAAAACTTTTTTGCATTTTTTTGCAATAATGATACTTTTTTCTATAAAATGGCTGAATTACTCAGCAAAATGGAGTCTAAAATTGTCATTGCAGCCATCGCTTCGACGACAGGCACCGCTCTCGGCAAAACACAAGGATCGTGCCGTCCGCGAGCCGTAAAAGTGGTGGGATTTCCTTCGAGGTCGATTGTCTGCTGTTCCTGCAAAATGGTGGCCACGGGTTTGAAGGCCACACGGAAATAGATGTCCTGACCGTTGGAGATGCCGCCCTGGATGCCGCCGCTGTGGTTGGTGACAGTCGTAATACAACCATCTACGGAACGGAAAACGTCGTTTTGCTCTGAGCCTCTGGCGGTTACGCCGTCAAAGCCCTCACCGTATTCGAAACCCTTGACGGCATTGATGCTCAGCATCGCAGCGCCTAAGGCTGCATGGAGTTTGCCGAACTCTGGTTCACCCACTCCTGCCGGACAACCTTTGATGACGCAGGTGATGACACCTCCGATGGTGTCGCCCTCAGCCTTCATCCGTTCTATCAGTGCCTCCATCTCTGCGGCTTTCTCAGGATCCGGACAGCGCACAGCGTTCGATTCCGTCTTGGAGAGGTCGTAGCGGTGGTAGTCACGATCCAGAGCGATATCCCCCACTTGCGAGGTATAGGCCTGGATGGTGATGCCTTTCTGCTGGAGCACCAGTTTGGCCAGAGCTCCGCCTACACAACGGCTGATGGTGATACGGGCCGAAGAACGCCCACCACCACGATGGTCGCGAATGCCGTATTTCTGATGATAGGTGTAGTCGGCGTGGGATGGACGGAACAGACAACGAAGGTTCTCATAGTCCTGCGAGTGCTGGTTCTGGTTCCTGACAATGAATCCGATGGGACAGCCCGTCGACTTCCCTTCAAAGACGCCGCTGAGCAGTTCCACCTGGTCTGCTTCCTGCCGAGACGTTGTGATATGGCTCTGTCCAGGACGGCGACGGTTCAGTTCCTGCTGGATGAAGGCCAGGTCGATGTCCACGCCTGGCGGCATACCGTCGACAACCCCTCCGATGGCCTCACCGTGACTCTCGCCGAAAGTCGTCAGCCTGAATAGGTTTCCAAATGTATTCACCTTTTTACTTTTTTACCTTTTTACCTTTTAATGGCAGTGTCCGCAGCCTCCTTCATGTTTTCCGCAGCCGTCGCCGCAGTTCTCGCCACAGTTGTCTCCGTGATGTCCGCAGCCCTGACAGCCGCCTGTCAGCATCTTGATGAGTTTCTGGATTTCCTCTTCCGTAGCCTCACGGTTCTCGATCATCTGTCCTTTGAAGTTCAGGGTCTTGCCTGCCAACGGGTGGTTGGTATCGACGGTGACGCCGTCGTCCTCGATCTTCACGACCTTCGCCATAAACTGATGGTCTTCTGTATCGTTCAGTGTGATGATGGCTCCCTCGAAGATATGCTCGTGGTCAAACTTGCCGTTGATGCTGAAGATGTCACGCTCCAACTTATGCACGCCCTCAGGGATATATTCTCCAAAAGCCTCATTGGGCTGTAGGGTGAAATCAAACTCTTTGCCCTTCTCCGTATTGATGAGGTTCTTCTCAAAGGCGTCGAGGGCGATGCCGTATCCGGTGATGAACTCGAAGGGACGGTCTGTGCCCGTCTGCTCCTCCAGCGACTTTTCTCCGTCAGTCACAGTGTACAGCTGGTATGCAACTGAGAGGAATCTGTTTTGTGGTTTATCCATTCTTATACCTTATTATATATAATGCGCTGCAAAGGTACGCATTTTCCCTGAAATAAGTGCCAAATTACGGCGAAAATATGAAATTTTCCTTATTCGACCCATTATTTGACCTGCATCAACAAAAGGGCTGTTATCGCACACAATTGCACAAAAAAGCTTGTGAGTTCCAAAAAGTCGCCGTACCTTTGCACCGTCAAAAGACATTTAGGATATTTGAGCATTGCCCGTTAAACGGGAAAGCGGCGTAAGCCAAAAGGGCTCTTTATCAGGATAACATTATTAATAAGTAGGAGCGGATTAACACACCGCTCTGAGTAAAGAAAAGAAAGGGTAAAAAGATGAAAAAGATGATTTTGACAATGGTAGCTATGCTGAGTATGACAACAGCATTTGCAGAAGGTGAGAACGCAGCCAACGTAGAGAACATGGAGGCTTATGAGTTGAATATCAATATGAACAAGCTCTCCAAAGCTCTGAACCTGGCAGACGACCAGAAAGAGGCTGTTGCTGAGATTCACCACACGTTTGCTTCCGAGCTGATGTTCGCAGCAGAGTATGGCAAGAATGACCGTAAGGCTATGGTAGCCCGCGCCATCGAGAACGATGTGAAGTGGATGCGCTATGTGCTTAACGAGGATCAGATGCACACTTACCTCAAGTTGCTGAACACCACCGTCAACAACCGTGGTCTGAACAAGTAAAAAAGAAAGAGTGATTTTAAGTTTTTAGTAGTTTTGGGGAGGCATTCCGCGAGGGATGCCTCCCTTTTTGGCGTAAAAAATGCCCCTTCCGCGTAAAATTTCTCTTTCCTCTTTCCTCTTTCCTCTTTTTTTTCGTATCTTTGCACTCGAAACCTAAATAAAAGTAGCAATATGAGAAAACTGAAAGTTTATCTTCTTATGGTGGTGGCAGTGGTGTTGGCCAGCTGTGGCACATCACACACCGTGCCCATTACGGGGCGTACACAGAGTCTGATGGTCGAAGATGGTCAGGTGTTGAGTCTGGCCACCCAACAGTATCAGGAGTTTATGAAGACGGCGAAGCTGTCTACCGATGCCACTAAGACGGCGATGGTGAAGCGGGTGGGGCAGAACCTCGCCAACGCTGTGACCAACTACATGACCGCCAACGGTCTGGCAGCGGAGATCGCCAACTTCAACTGGACGTTCAATCTCGTTCAGGACAAGCAGGCGAATGCCTGGTGTATGCCTGGCGGACTGATTGTGGTCTATGAGGGCATCCTGCCTATCACGCAGGACGAGTCATCGCTGGCCATCGTGCTGGGTCATGAGATTGCCCACGCTGTGGCGCGCCACTCTGCCGAGCAGATGAGTACACAGATGAAGCAGCAGCAGGGACTCCAGATTGGAGCGGCAGTTGCCGGCATGCTGGGTATGGGTACGAACACCTCTTCGCTGATTAGTGCCGTCGTGGCTAACGGCTTCAATTTCAAGAACTTGAGTTACTCGCGCAATCATGAGAGCGAGGCCGACCACATGGGACTGATTTTTGCCGCTTTGGCTGGCTATGATCCCCAGACGGCCATCACCTTCTGGCAGCGGATGGCAGCCAACAGCACTAATAAACAATCTGAATTCCTGAGTTCGCATCCCTCTGACGAGACGCGTATCCGTCAGATTCAGGGCTGGATGCCTGAGGCCTTGCAGTATTATAAGAAAGGTGGCGCGACAACGACGACTTCTACGAGTGCCGCTGCCAAGCCCGCCACAACGACGAAGACCTTCCACATCTCGACGAAGAAGAAATAACCAATTATAAAGACATAAGAATGAGAAAGACGATTATTTGCGTGCTTGGCGTCGCCAGTCTGACGATGGCCCATGCACAGACCAAGCCTGGAGGTCTCTCCAGCGAGATGCTGCGTGATATCCAGAAAGAGCAGAAGGCAGAGCCCGTCAACCGTGCGCTGGTGAATGCCGTCGCTGCCAACAGCATCGATGCCCTGACCGTGAACCATCAGAATGCAGGTGCCCTCGACACTTATTTCAGTATCGAGACACCCAAACAGTCCATCACCGACCAGAAATCCTCAGGCCGTTGCTGGATGTTCAGCGGACTGAACGTGCTGCGTTCCAACTATACCAAGGAGCGCGACTCCATACAGGTGGAGTTCTCTCAGGCCTACCTCTTCTTCTGGGATCAGTTGGAGAAGGCCAACCTGATGCTGCAGGGCTGTGTCGATACAGGCCATCAGTCTATCGACGATCCGCGTGTGCAGTTCTTCTTCAAGAGTCCGATAGGCGACGGCGGTACCTTCTGTGGTGTGGCCGACTTGGTGGACAAGTACGGACTCGTGCCTGCAGAGGTGATGCCTGAGACCTATACCAGCGACAACACCTCAAAGGCTCGTGCGCTCATCTCCTCGAAACTGCGCGAATATGGTCTGCAGTTGCGCGATATGGCCCAGAAGGATCGTAAGCAGTCTTCCATCGACAAGGCAAAGACCCGTATGCTCAGCCAGATCTACAAGATGCTCGTCATGACCATTGGCGAACCGCCTCAGCAGTTCACCTACGCCTTTAAGGACAAGAACGGCAAGGCTGTCGCACCTGCCAAGACCTATACGCCGCAGACCTTCTGTCAGGAGGTGGTGGGCGGACCCGTCAACGGCACTTTCATCATGGCGATGAACGATCCACGACGTCCTTATTATAAGACCTACGAGGTAGAATACGACCGTCACACCTACGACGGTCACAACTGGAAATACGTCAACCTGCCGATGGAGGACATCGAGCAGATGGCCATCGCCTCGCTCAAGGACGGCCGCAAGCTTTACAGCAGTTATGATGTCGGTAAGTTCCTCGATCGTAAGCGTGGCTATGCCGATACCGACAATTTCGACTATGCCTCACTCTTCGGCACCACTTTCGGAATGGACAAGGCCCAGCGCATCTCCACTTTCGACAGCGGTTCCACGCATGCCATGACCCTCACGGCTGTCGATCTCGACGAGAAAGGCAAGGTGAAGAAGTGGAAGGTGGAGAACTCCTGGGGTGCCTCTTGGGGACAGCAGGGGTGTCTGATTATGACAGACCGCTGGTTCCGTGAGTTCATGTTCCGTCTGGTGGTCAATAAGAAATATGTGTCTGAGAAGATCCTCCAGGCCTTTGAGACAGAGCCTGTTATGGTGATGCCGGAAGATCCGCTCTTCCTGCCTGACGAGTAGGCCAGAGGGCTATAAAAAATAAAAGAGGCTGCATCGATACAGCCTCTTTTATTTGCTCGATTTCCTTTTTCTATTAATTGAGTGAGAATTTGTAACCGACAGTAATCTGGAACACACTGTTCTTGTTCTGATAAAGCTTGTCGTAAGAGCTGGCTTTGCTGTCGAAGGCATCCTTACCCACGTTGGTCAAGCCATAGGTGTAGCGAGCCTCGAATGTCAGACCCATCGGCAGCTCGTAGGCGATGCTCAGAGGAACAGAGAGGTCAAACTTATTGCAGGCATCCTTGACATCAAGATCTGCGTCGCCAACCTTGAACTTGCTCTTCACCATGAAACCAGGCTGCAGGCCAGCGTTCAGCGACAGACCCTTGGTCACATAGAACTTAGCCATGATGGGAATGTTCACATAATCAATGTTCCATTTGAAATCGTCAACATCCTTAATCTTTGTACCCATCTGCTGATACATGACAGCAGCTGACAGAGCGAACCAGTTGTTCATCTGATACTGACCCTCGAGTCCTACTGCGAAACCAGGCTTATACTTGGTGTCATCGGCAGTAATCGAAGCCAAATTGAAACCTACCTTCGGCTGAAGTGAGAAGGTACCCGGCTCAAACTGAGCTTTTGCTGCAACTGTAGCCACCATCATAGCGGCGATCATCATAATCTTTTTCATAATTCTTTTTCTTTTTTATAATGTTGTTTGAATACAATCCTCTTTGAATTGCGGTGCAAAGGTACGAATATTTTTACACGCCGACAAGTATTTTTATGCATTGTGTGCGCAAACAGACATCTTTTTTGATGAATATCAAGGTTATCTCGGTAATTATGCTTACCTTTGCAGTCGATATATATAATAAGGTATGGAATATTCAAATAAAGAAGAGAAATATCGTCTGCTCACTGAGCAGATACGAAGCCTGATGTGGAGCAGTTCCCTGGTCATATCGCCTGCAGTAGTCTCTCTCGTTCTGAGATTGTCGTGCCCGTCTTTTCGCAGACAGGTGAAGTGGTTGCCGTGCTTGACATCGACAGTAAGGAACTCGCCACCTTCGACGAGACAGACCGTCAGTTTTTGGAGGCAATTTGTGGACTTATAACTATGTAAAATATGAAGCAAAGACTATTATTTGTGATATGCGGACTGTTGGGCGTGATGGCTGTTCAGGCCCAGCCGTTGTTGAAGACCCATGTGGAAACGGGTGATGTGGAGGGCGTGCTTGAAGGCACAGACCTCGCCTGTTATTATGCTATTCCCTTTGCTGCTCCTCCCGTTGGCGACCTCCGTTGGAAGGCGCCGCAGCCTGCCAAGCCCTGGACGGGTGTGCTCAAAGCCAAGGAGACTGCCAAGTGGCCTCCGCAGCCTGAAAAGAGTTATGTGAAATACGACATGATGGACGAGGACTGTCTCTACCTCAGTGTGGTGACTCCTGCCAAGACGGTGAGCGAGGCCCTGCCCGTGATGGTGTTTATCCATGGTGGCGGATTCCGTACTGAGCATTATGGCGGAGAACTGTGGCAGAGTCTGGCCCGTCGTGGTGTGGTCACCGTGTCTGTCGCCTATCGTGCAGGTGCGCTGGGGTATCTGGCGCATGCCGACCTCGCCAGGGAGAATCCTGAGGGTCATTCCGGCAACTATGGCATGCTCGACCTGATCTTCGCCCTCCAATGGGTACAGCGTAACATCCAGAACTTTGGCGGCGACCCTGCGAAGGTGACCATCTTCGGCGAGTCGGCAGGAGCCATGAGTTGTAACATCCTCTGTGCGTCGCCTCTGGCTAAGGGCCTGTTCCGTGCCTGCATCAGTGAGAGCGGTGCCTTTATGTCGCCCCTGAGTCTCATTGACCAGGCGACGGCTCAGATGCTGGGTTATATGTTTATGAACCAGTTGCAGAAGAAGAGCATCGACGAGTTGCGCCAGATGGATGCCAAATCACTCACAGGCAATGACGTGAACTTCCAGGGCAGTGCCCCCATCATCGACGGCTATGTGATGACGGCGCCTCTCTACGACCTCTATCAGAAGGGTGAATACAACGATGTGCCCGTGCTGATCATGCACAACAGCGACGAGGGTGCCGTAGACTTCGACTCTGTGAGCGAAGAGATGTATAACCAGCAGCTCAGTTCGTTGCCAGGCCACTGGGGCGACAGTCTGAAAGCCTATTACCCTGGTCGTACAGACGAGGAGCGGCTTTACAGCCTTCGCGATGTGGTGCGCGATTTGAGTTTCGGATGGCCTGCCTACGCCTGGGCCACCTTGCAGAAGCAGACGGGTAAGAGTCCTGTTTACGTGGCTTATCTCGCCCAGAAGTCGGATACCACCGTCTATGCCAAGGGCAATCGTCGTGGTGCTGCCCATGCCGATGATATCATGTATCTGAAAGGAGCGTTCGACAATAAGGGTGATAAATATCCACAGGAGAAGAAGGTCGGCGAACTGATGCAGCAGTACTGGGTGAACTTCGCCAAGACGGGTGGTGATCCAAACGGGAAAAATATACCTGCTTGGCCCGTGTTCGATGAGCAGAAGCCCACCGTGATGCAGTTCAACAACGGTGCCTCGCTCATCGATGTACCAAACAAGGAGAGAATCTCTCTCATTGACCGCTTCTGTCAGTACATCCGCGACCTGAGGGCGGGTAAGGCCACTCAATAAGGTGCAGACGATATGAAGCATAGGATACTTTTTGTGTGTCATGGGAACATCTGCCGCAGTCCGATGGCAGAGTTTGTAATGAAGGATCTGGTCAGGAAGGCCGGACGTGAGGACGACTTCTATATCGAGTCCGCAGCCACTTCGACGGAGGAGATTGGCAACGAGGTCTATCCCCCTGCCAAACGCAAACTGGCAGAGCACGGCATCGGCTGTAAAGGTAAGACGGCCCGTCAGATGACACGTCGTGACTACGACCGCTTCGACCTCCTCATCGGAATGGACTCCGCCAACATCCGCAATATGTATCGCATCTGTGGCGGCGACCCAGAGCAGAAGATCCACGAACTCTTAGACTTCACTGACCGTCCTGGCGATGTAGCTGATCCTTGGTACACTGGCGATTTCGAAGCCACCTGGCGTGATGTCCTCGAAGGCTGCCAGTGCCTGTTGGAGCGAGAATACTGCAATCCCCATCGATGAATAGTTCAATCTATGAGATTGCAGTATTCCCGCTCTTGCAGCTCAATATGCTGTTATTCGTGTGTTTTGCTGTCTTTCACGCCGTATCACCGTATCACCGTATCATAAGCAAAAAACGCAGTGACACAGCTACGCAGCTACACAGCGTCATAAGCCAAATTCATATGGAAGCAAATGATTCTCTATTTATTATATTATTTATTATATTATAATATAATAAATAATATAATAAATACATCTTCTTCACTAATCCCCCCCCTCACATCGAGAAAAACCTTATGGCGCTGCGTAGCTGTGTCACTGCGTTTTTTGCTTATGATACGGTGATACGGTGATACGGCGAGACACTTGCCTACTAACAGAGTAAGTAATGCCTACTATAGGGGTATAACATACTTCAGCAACTGTGTAACTGCCATGTTAACAGGGAGTAATAAGGCTCTTAGCAACCTTACGGCTGTAGCCAAAAGACCTTGCGGCTACAGCCGAAAGGCTTTACGGCTATAGCCAAAATGAAAAACATGGTAAAATGGCAGTCTTTTTCCGGTAGTACAATAGTAGTACCATTTTTATTAATCGACCTACCAATAATTCTTTGATTATCAATACTATACGACCTAAAGTAGTCCCAATAGGTCTATTTTTCTGTTGTTTCCCTTATATATATTGAAAACGCATTATAGCATCTGTAAAAGTTTGAGTATGTTGCCCCCCTTCCCCCATATTATTTCCTCCCCCAATCGCAATAAAAGCATAAATAATGACATGATTTTGCGCTGAGTTTGAAGAAATATGCTAACTTTTTGAAAAATGCGCCTCATAATGTACGTCGTTTGCAAATTATTATTATATTTGCATCAAAATTGGTGCAATTATGACAAAGAAACCATTCGAAGCTTATAAAAGATCGTTGATAGAAGACATTCAACAGGCTACGGACTATGAGAGTCTGGAGTCCCGCCTTCTTGATGCCCAGATGGAGTTAGACAGCAAGGAAGAATGTGAGACGAATGAGGACGTGCTTGTGAAGATTCTTAAGTTCAGCCATGAACAGGTGATGGCAGGTAAGACTTATTCACAAGAAGAGGCAGAACGTTTTTTAGATCAACGGCTTTATGAGTTTACAATATAGAATACATCAAGAATACCTATTTGTCTGACGAGACAATGTTAGACAGAATGGGTTACGTGTTATAACTCATTTAGACAACCAATACCAAGAGTAGAATCAGTACACGTCAGGCTGTATGGGCCTTGAACACATTGTTTATTGCATTTTTTCTAGTGACTTTTGCAAGAGTTGATGTCGTTTTTCCAGCGACTTTTAACTATTTAATGCTTTTTTCCTAGGGAAGTGCATCTGTGTTTATTGTGTAAAAGCAACAATAGTTGGTTATTTCCTTGCGAGTGTCGGCAAAATGTTGTACCTTTGCAGAATTATTTGGAAACTGTCGTGAATCGCATCATATAGGATATGCTCTTTAATTCGTTTGAGTTCCTGGTGTTTCTGCCGATAGTGTTTGTGCTTTACTGGTTTGTGTTCCAGAAGCGCGAGTGGCAGAACCTGCTGATTGTAACGGCCAGCTATGTGTTTTATGGCTGGTGGGACTGGCGTTTTTTGTTCTTGATAGCGTTTACGTCTGTTTGTAGTTTCTATAGCGGATTATTGATAGAGCATTTTAGGCGGATCAGACCACCCCAACCCCTCCTAACTCAGGAGGGGAAAGCGCGGATAGTGTGTGCTGTGAATTTGGTGGTGAACTTCCTGATATTAGGCGTATTCAAGTATTACAACTTCTTTGCGGATAGTCTGGCGCAGATGGTTTGGGGATTGTTCCATTATCAGTTGGACTGGGTGACGCTGAATGTGATCCTGCCTGTGGGTATCAGCTTCTATACGTTCCAAGCGCTCAGCTATACGATTGATGTGTATCGGAAAGATGTGCCTGTCACTAAGAATATCGTTGAATTCTGCGCGTTTATCAGTTTCTTCCCGCAGTTGGTGGCTGGTCCTATCGAGAGGGCCAAGAACCTGTTGCCGCAGTTCCAGCGCGACCGCCATTTCGACTATGTGCAGGCTGTGGATGGTTGCCGGCAGATGTTGTGGGGATTCTTTAAGAAGGTGGTCATTGCAGACAGTTGTGCAGCGAGCCTTAATCCGATATGGGATTCATACGCTGACTATTCAGGCATTAATCTTTGGCTATTGGCGCTCCTGTTTACTTTCCAGATATACTGCGATTTCTCTGGATACAGTGATATTGCGATAGGTTGTTCGCGTCTGTTTGGCATTCGACTGCTGAGTAACTTCAACTATCCGTATCTGTCGAGGTCGATACCTGAGTTCTGGCGGCGATGGCACATCTCGCTGATGACATGGTTCAGAGACTATGTGTATATTCCTCTTGGCGGAAGCCGATGTGCCCAGTGGAAGGTTATCAGGAATACGTTTATTGTGTTTGGGGTGAGTGGTCTGTGGCATGGGGCGAATTGGACGTTCGTGTGCTGGGGATTGTATCATGGAACGCTGATAGTGTTGTACAAACTACTGCATATAGATACAAAAGATAGGGTGATCAGTCCACCCCTAACCCCTCCTACTCAGGAGGGGAAAGCTGCGCAGGAGGGGAAATGGCAGTGGATGTCTCATATGAAGGATGTGTGCAGGGTTGTGGTGACGTTTGGTCTGGCAGTCGTCGGATGGGTGATCTTCCGTGCGGAAAATATATCGCAGGCATGGGACTTTGTGTCGCGTATGTTCCTGACAGCCTTTGATGATTTCCATCTCCGTCTGGGAAGTATCAGTATTTATATGACTATCTTGTTGCTGATGATTGTGGAGTATCTGCAGCGCGATAAGGTGCATGTGCTCCAGTTCTCTGACAATCGATTGTTCCGTCCTGCGGCTTTCCGCTGGGCGGTCTATCTGGTGCTGTTCGCAGCGATCTTCTATTACTCTTTTAATAATGTCAGTCAGGAGTTTATTTACTTCCAATTCTGAGCCACAGATTTCACAGATTATATAGATGAATAAGAAAGAACGATACGACATCCGCCGCTTTGGAGCAAGACTGGGATTATTCCTTTTGCTGGTAGCTGCCATCATAGGCTTTAGCGTCATCTGCCTATATAAGGCAGGGGAGTTGTATTCGTTCTCGTCTTTTATCCATCCTTTGCAGCAAGACCAGTTGTTTGGACTGGGATACAGCTACTATGACAAGGCCTACAAGTTCCACATGACTGATGAGGTTGAACGCCCAAAGGTGCTGGCATTAGGGTCTTCCAGGATTATGCAGGTGAAACGCTCTGTCGTCAGTCCTGACTATTCTTTCTACAATGCGGGTGGCGCTATCCAGAATGCTCGCGAATTGCCCTTGTTTATCAACAAACTCCATGACAGTCCAAAGCTTATTCTGGTAAATATCGATCAGTGGTGGTTCAATCGGGCTTATATAGCTGAAGATCTGCCATTCTCACCTTCTGTCTACGATGATGAGCCGGCATTGGATATGCATAAACGTGGGCAGTTCGTCTGTGATTTCTATACGGATCTCGTGAAGGGGAAGATCAGTCTGACGAAAGTGTTCAGCTCTCCTCATATCGGCCTGAATGCCATCTGTAATGAAAACGGCTTTGCGGCTGACGGCTCAAGATATCAGGGTGATATGATCTTAGCGCCAGAGGTGCAGGAGGACTATAATTTCAAAAACGTGCTTGGCCGAATCCGCGACGGGAATCTGCGTTTCCAGTATGGGGACGAAGCCGACAGCTCTATGGTCAGTGTCGTTGGTGATTTCCTGAACCAGTGTGTTGCCAGAAAGATCAAGGTGGTAGCTTTTCTGCCGCCCTTTGCTCCATACGTCTACCAACGGATGCAGGAGACGGGTAAATATGGCTATATGTCAAAGTTATATGATATGTTGCGACCTTTGTTTGATCAGTATGAGGGTTGTTCCCTCTACGATTTCACAGACGTGACGGATACTGGGGCGCACAACTATGACTTTGACGATGGCTTTCATGGCTCAGAGATTATCTATAACGGGATGATCCGCCAGATGGTCCGTCGTGACAGTACGCTCGCTCCTTTCTTTGTGCCTGAGCCAGAGATGGAGAGGCTTGATTCAATCTATATTTCCAAGAATATTCGTTATCATTCGCTATAATTATGAAGTATTGTGTTGTTTGTCTGTTTCTTTTGACGGCTTCTGTCTTTGAGATGAAGGCAGAAGTAGACCCCAAATATCAAATCTATATTTGTTTTGGGCAATCGAACATGGAAGGTGGTTCGCCGGCTGAGGCTGTTGATAGGGAATATGTCGACGAACGGTTCATAACCTTTGCAGCCAGAGACTTTGAATCACCAGTCAGGTTTTTAGGAAATCAGTACACTGCTTATCCTCCTATTGCCAGCGATAAGATGGTGATCGGTATGGCCGACTATTTTGGGCGTTCTATGGTTGCTGCCTTGCCTGCCGATTATCGGGTAGGCGTGGTAGATGTTGCTGTCGGCGGTGCTAGAATTCAGGCTTTCATCTCTGAATTGGCGAAGGATTATATGGAGCCAGGCAAGGCATACATTGAAAAATATGGTGGCAATTTATATGAACGGATTGTCTATATTGCCAAGATTGCCCAGCAGTATGGTGTCATCAAGGGCATCTTGTTGCATCAGGGGGAAGCGAACTGTGGCGAACCTCAATGGCTGCAATATGTGCAGACGATATACGACAGACTTATGGTAGACTTGGGACTGAATGCAGCCGAGGTGCCCTTGCTGGCAGGAGAAGTCGTCAACGCTTCGGAAAACGGTCAATGCGCCGCACATAATGATATCATAGCACAGTTGCCGTCGCGCATTCCTACAGCCCATGTCATCAGTTCTTATAAATGTCCTTGCGATGAGGTGGGCCTGCATTTTTCCCCGTCGGGTTATCGCATCATGGGCAAGCGCTATGCCATCAAGATGTTGGAACTGTTGGGCTATCCGGCCCATAAGGATGTCAACTATCAGTTGCATGAAAGCCTTCGGAAGTTCTATAAGGCCACTCGTCTTGAATCCTATCAGAACATCGATCTTCAACCAAACGGTACTTGTAAGATCCCAGTGACTGCTTATTTTGAGGATGGACATTCTGAGGATGTCACAGCCCAGGCCGTTGTGACTAAGATTGGTCCAAGTCTGACAGTCAACGGTAACGAAATAAAGGCTGCCACAAGTGAAAGGTCGCTTGTGACAGTCAGTTATACGGATTTTACTGGCGAAACGCTCAGTAAGTCGTTTTATGTGAACAGGTCTGGATCGCCATTAGGCATGATTACTGAGGTGGTGAATCGTATTATGAGTGGCGATAACACAGTCAATGCTGCCGATATTGTTCGTATTATAAACGGTAATTGACAACTGATTCTATCTTCTTCTGACGCGGAGGGTCTCCACGATGCGGCTCATCTGATTGGGGATGCGGATCTGCTGGGGACACTTGGGCAGACACTCCTCGCAGTCCTGGCAGGCACGGGCCCAGGTCTCGGCATTTGGCAAGGCCTTGCGATAACCCTCGATGAACTGTTGCTGGCGTTCTGCGTAGTCGGCTGCTGTGGGAGCCGGCAGGGGCAGAATGTGCTCAGTGACGGCCTCGTTGTAGTAGGCGAAGTTGCCAGGGATGTTGACACCGTAAGGACAGGGCATGCAGTATTCGCAGGTGGTACAGGGGATGGTCGGGAAGCCTGACATCTGGTCGGCAATGTCGGCGAGCAGCGTGTTCTCTGCATCTGTACATACCTCGAGTGGCGAGAAGGTGGCGACATTCTCTTCCAGATGATCCATACGGTTCATGCCGCTGAGCACGGTGAGGATGTTGGAATGGGAACCCACCCAGCGGAAGGCCCAGCGGGCGGTGCTGTCGTCAGGGCGACGGGCTTTCAACTGATCCTCAAGCTCCTGGGCCATGCGTCCGAAGGCTCCACCACGCAGCGGTTCCATGACGACGTTCTGGATGCCGAGCTTCTCACATTTATTATATAAGTACTCAGCGTCGGCATCCTTCCTCCATCCGTTTGTGTTGAGCGAGGCGTGCCGCCAATCGAGGAAGTTCATCTGGATCTGTACGAAATCCCAGTGGTATTCATCGTTGTGGTCGAGCAACCAGTCAAAGGCGCTCACGTCGCCGTGGTAGGAGAATCCAAGGTGGCGTATGCGGCCTGCCTCGCGCTCCTTCATCAGGAAGTCGAGCAGCCCGTTGTCAAGGAATCGTCCGTGCAGGGCATCCACACCTCCGCCGCCAATGCTGTGCAGGAGGTAGTAGTCGATATGGTCGACCTTTAATCGCTGGAAGGACTGATAGTACATACGCTGTGCATCTTCGAAGTTCCAGAGATTGTTTCGCTGATTCGACATCTTCGTGGCCACGAAATATTTGTCGCGAGGATGGCGGCTGAGGGCATTGCCGGTGAGCACCTCCGACTGTCCGCCCATGTACATCGGTGCCGTGTCGAAGTAGTTCACGCCGTGCTCAATGGCGTAATCCACCAATTGATTCACCTCGTCTTGATCGTTAGGCAACCGCATCATGCCGAAGCCGAGCAGAGATACTTGTTTGCCGGAGCCGTGCTGTACGCGGTAGGTCATGCGATTATCGGCCGTCGTTTCTTTATTCTCGCCCTGTGCCAGGGCAGAAAGGGGTTCCAGGGCTATCATTCCGATGGCCGAGCCAGTGCCGATGCCGAGTCTCTTGAGAAACTCGCGCCGATTCATGTTGGGGCTGTCTTTTTCCTTCATATTTTTAGTCTTGTTGGTCTTGTGGGTGCAAAGATACAATAAAAAAACCACATCTGCAAGAGATGTGGTTTTAAATGATATTAAATGTGTTGCTTAGAATGCGTAGGCAATACCGAGTGAGAGGACAGGATTGTTAACCATCTTGACGCCGTCCTTCTTGCCATACTGGTAAACGGCGTCTAAATATAATTTGACATTCTCGGTAAGGAAGTATTCTGCACCGGCACCACCGCCAAAGACAAAGGTAGATGTTCCATCCCCATATTCAGGGCTAAAGCCGAAAACGCCAAAAGTAACAAGAGGATAAACTCTGAACATGTCTGTCACGGGAATGACATACTGGATATTGGCATTAGCATTCCAAGCAGAGACATAGTCCTTTTTGAGATAGTACTTGAAGTTGGCCTCAACACGGAAGTCCTCAATAAACTCATACTGAAGCTTGACACCAGGAGCCATACGACTATCGTCGCTGTCAATAAGATAGTTGAAGTCAACACCAATGGCAAACTTCCCGTCCTGAGCAAATGCGCCGACGCTCATGAGCATCATGGCAGCAATCATCATTAATTTCTTCATAATTTTTTCCTTTTTGTGTTATTAAAATAATTATGTTGTCCTTAGACGGTGCAAATTTACAAAATAGTTTTAAGATTTGCAAGTAAAATTGAAAGTATTTTTAATTAATTTTACTTAAAACGTGATATATCTCAATTATTCACGTTCATCTTTTTAATCTTCCAGCCGATGGCAGCGATAAAGATGCTCATCAGCGGTGAAAGCAGGTTGAAGAAGCAATAGGGAAGATAAGTGAGGGTGGGAACACCCAGCACCGTGGACTGTGTCATGCCGCAGGTGTTCCAGGGGATGAGCACAGAGGTTACGGTGGCCGCATCCTCCGTCGTGCGGCTCAGAAGCCGTGATTCGTAGCCCTCCTGCTTATATACCTCTTTATATATATCTGCGTTGAGGACAATGGAGATGAATTGGTCGCCAGTGGTGATGTTGAGGAAGATGCCAGTGCCGACAGTGGACGACACGAGGCTGATGCGGTTGCGTATGAAACGGATGACCACCTTCGTGATGCTCTCGATCATACGGCTGGCCACCATCGCCGCACCAAAGCACATAGCACAGAGGATGAGCCAGATGGTGTTGAGCATACCTGCCATACCACTGGTGGAGATCAGTTCGTTGAGTGAGGCGTTGCCAGTATCAACGGCCGTTGCTCCGAAATAGGTGATAGCCAGACCACGGGTAAGCAAAGCTGCCGAAGCGTCGTCTCCTTCGCCTGCTATCTCGCAGAGAATATGCGGTTGGAGGATGAGGGCCACGATGCCTGCCATCACAGATGAGGCGAAGAGCACGATGAGCGACGGCACCCGACGGGCGATGAGCACACCCGTCAGCAGGGGCACCAACAGTGTCCATAGTGAGATATTGAAGGTTTTCGACAGTCCCTCCGTATATTGGCTGACCTCCACCTCCGTACTGGCTTCGCCGTCCAGTCCTGAGATGAAGAAGATGGTGATGGTGATGAGGAAGGTGGGCATCGTGGTGAACATCATATAACGGATGTGGACGAAGAGATCGGTGCCTGTGGCAGACGAGGCAAGGATGGTGGTATCGCTCAGAGGTGACATCTTATCGCCGAAGTAGGCGCCGGAGATGATGGCTCCTGCCGTCCATGCCTCGGAAATACCTAAGGCGTGGCCGATGCCCAACAGAGCGACACCGATGGTGGCGATGGTGGTCCATGAACTGCCTGAAAGTAGCGACACAAGGGCACAGATGATGCACGATGACACTAAGAAGAACTGTGGCGACATGATCTGCACCCCATAATATATTAAGGTGGGAACGATGCCGCTGACCATCCACGAACCAGCCAACATACCTACACAGAGCAAGATGAGCAAAGTGATACTTACCTCGCCGATGGTCGCCTTGATCTGCTTCTCGAACGTGTGCCATGGCGTTTTGTAAATGGCCATCGAGAGGCTGACGCAGACGGCCATACCCATGAGAAGGGCTATCTGACTGCCGCCGCTGAGGGAGTCGCTGCCGAAGAGCGAAATGGCAATGGCCAGGAGTCCGATGAGCACCGCTACGGGGATGATGGCGATAAGTGGATGAGGTTTTTTCTCCATAATCGTTGCAAAAGTACAAAAATAATTCATAATTCATAACGTAAAATGCATAATATTTTGTATTTTTGCAGCGGAATTAGAAGTTTTTGTATGACAAAGGAAGAATTTCAGGCTTTACAGGAGAAGTATGCCAAGCAGATAGAGGAGATCAGGCTTGCTGCCCACGAGTTGCATCAGAGTGTCAATGAGACCTATGGCGACGAGTTGCCATATGGTTTCCATCTGGACATGGTGGTCGAGGGTGTCTGTTGCTACGGCCATCTGGTGTGTGTCTGTGAGGAAGATGTGCTGCCAATCTTCTTTGGTGCCTTTTACCACGACAGCATCGAGGATGCACGCCTGACCTACAACGATGTGATGCGGGCAGCCCGTCAGTGGATGTCGGAGGAACAGGCGCTGATGGGGACGGAGATTGTCTATGCCCTGACCAACGACAAGGGCCGTACCCGTTCCGAGCGGGCAGGGGAGAAGTACTATCAGGGTATACGTGAGACGCCATACGCCCCGTTTGTGAAGCTCTGTGACCGTTTGGCCAACGTGACTTACTCTTGTTCGATAGACAGCGGCAGGGACGGCAATCGGATGAGGGAGGTCTATAAGCATGAAATGGGCGGGTTCCTGCCTGCTATCAAT
>JAEEGJ010008117.1_pt1 | contig 29238 bp, 22 predicted proteins | sample 8958761 | NCBI WGS metagenome assembly JAEEGJ01 (sample SAMN16246546, study PRJNA631951) | gut metagenome | biome: gut microbiome; feature: rumen; material: RS-attached | host: Bos | place: Iran: Karaj | collected 2018-10
AGCCCGGAATCTACCTTCCGGGGAAGTTCGGCGTGCGCATTGAGGACGTGATGATCCTGCATCCGGACGGCGCTGAGGTCATCACTCAGGCAGAGAAGTCTGAATTGAAGATCGTCGGATCCTGTTAAACATCCATTCCTCAATGAACTCGCACCAGTTACAGCAATTGATCTGTCCTTTCTCACAAAACCCTAGATGCCTGTTTATCCGTACACGGGTAAGCAGGCATCATTGTCCGAAAATGGTTTACATAACATTTTTAGTCTCTATAAAAAACCCCGGGCATATACCCGGGGCAAATCCTGTCATTATGTGAGGATCATCGAATTTCAGCCGAGAAGCTCTCTTTGAGTGCTTTCAGCACATTCTTTACTATTTCATCCGCGTCCGCATCCGTCAGGGTTCCGTCGTCGGAGCGCATGCTCAGGCTGAAGGCAACAGACTTCTTCCCGGCTTCGATGTGATGGCCCTGATAGACATCGAAAACCCTGCATTCCACCAGTTTCATTCCGCCTGCTTTTTTAATTACTTCCACCATATCGCCTGCCGGTACTTCAGCAGGACAGACCACGGCAATATCGCGGCTTACGGCAGGAAACCGCGGAAGCGGTTTGAAGACGGGGGTAGCTCCGCGGAGGCGGAAGAGCGCATCAAATGAAAGCTGCGCGCAGAAGGCCTCAAAATCAGAAGAATAGTTTCTCATCACACGGGGGTGGATCTGGCCGAGAACGCCAATCGTCTCGCCACTTACGAGAATGTCCGCGCAGCGTCCGGGATGGTAGGACGGATTCCCGGCATCTGCCACAAAACGGGCACCCGAAATACCCAAAGAAGAGAGGATTGTCTCTGCCCATCCCTTTACTTTATAAAAGTTCATATTCGGGCCGTAAGCGCCAAGAGAAAGGGTCTTCGGTTCGTCGGCAAGGCCGTCGGGCTGGGGGTGGTAGGTTCTGCCGATCTCATAGAAATTCGCGGAAGGATTCCGATAATTATAGTTCCGGGTGAGGATCTCGAGCATGGAGGGAAGAATCGTAGTGCGCATGACGGAGGTATCCTCGCCAAGAGGATTCAGAATCTTCAGGCTGTTACGGAGCGGAGAGTCTGCCGGAAGGCGGATACGGTCGTAGGCCGAAGGGCTTATGAATGAATAGGTGATAATCTCGTCCATGCCGAGACTGCGGCATACTTCACCCACCCTGTTCTCACACTGCTGCTCGGGGCTGAAGCCTCCCGCGGAGGCTGCCCCGGAGGTAAAGCGGGTCGGGATGTTGTTATAGCCGTAAAAACGGGCAACCTCCTCAGCCAGATCGCTGTAGTGGACGACGTCGGCGCGCCAGCTGGGGACATGGATGATGGGATTATCGGGAGTGGCAGTGTCGGCGGAAAAGCCCAGATCCTGCAGAATTTTCAACATCGCAGGGACGGTGAGATCCGTACCAAGAAGACGATTAATCTTTTCGGGATCCAGATGCAGGACCGTTTCAGGGACCGGGGACGGGTAAGCGTCAATGATTCCCTCCACCACCTCGCCGGCTCCGAGGAGTTCAACCAGCTCGCAGGCGCGCTGGACGGCCTTCAGGGTGTTTTCGGGATCCAGGCCTTTTTCATATCTCGAGGAGGCGTCTGTTCTCATGCCGAGTGCAGTCGCTGTGCGGCGGATGGATGCCCCGTCAAAGTTGGCACTCTCAAAGAGTACCATGGCAGTATCTCCAACGATTTCGCTGTTCTCGCCGCCCATGACGCCCGCGACCGCAACCGGCTGACCGTCGGATGTGATCATCAGCGTTTCGGGATCGATTCTGCGCTCCGTACCGTCGAGCGTCTTGAACGCGAACGTCTCGGGGAAGCGCTGTACGCCGATCGTGCCGACGCGGCGCGAGTCGAACGCATGCGTCGGCTGTCCGAGCTCGAGCATGATGTAGTTGGTGAGGTCCGCCAGCAGCGAGATCGCGCGCATGCCGCAGTAGTAGAGACGGATCTGCATGTCGATCGGGCTGACCTTTTCGGTGATGTGATCGGCGCGGATCGCGGAATAGCGATAGCAGAGCTCCGGATCGATGTCGCCCAAGGGCACCGGATCGAGCGCGTCATAGGCGGACAGGTCCGCAAGCGCCATCGGCTTTAAGGGGCGCTTGGCGATCGCCGCAAACTCGCGCGCGATGCCGTAATGTCCCCACAGGTCGGGGCGGTTCGTCAGCGATTTGTTGTCGACCTCGAACACGATATCGTCAAAGTGCCAGAGCTCCTTGATCGGTCTGCCGAGCGGCGCGTCCGCGGGCAGTTCCAGAAGCCCGCTCGAAGAATCCGCAATGCCGAGCTCCGCCGCCGAGCAGCACATGCCGCGCGACACGACGCCCGCGATCGTGGCTTCGCCGATCGTCATGCCGACCACCGACGCGCCGAACGGCGCAAACGGCACGCGCATGCCCACGCGCACATTGGGCGCGCCGCACACGCAGCGGTCGGTATGATCGCCGCGATCGAGCTCCAGAAGATGCAGCTTTTTCGAATTCGGATGGTCTTCGATCGTCTTGATCTCCGCCACCACGACGCCGTTGATCTCGGTCCCGAGGCGATAGACCTCCTCCACCTCCGCGGTGGACAGCGTGAAGCGATGGATCAGCTCCTCCCGATCGAGACCGGAAAGGTCAACGTAATCGGAGATCCAATTCATGGAAACGTTCATGGTTCTGCCTCCTTACTTCACAAACTGGTCGAGGGACTTGAGGTTGCCGCTGTTGAGGTCGCGGATGTCCTTGATCCCGTATTTCATCATGGCAAGGCGCGTCAGTCCGAGACCGAACGCAAAGCCCGTGTATTTCTCGGTGTCGATGCCGCCGGCTTTCAACACGTTCGGATGGATCATGCCGCAGGGGCACAGCTCGAGCCAGCCGGAATTCTTGCACGACGGGCAGCCTTCGCCGCCGCAGATCAGGCACGAAATGTCAAGCTCGAAGCCCGGTTCGACGAACGGGAAGAAGCCCGGTCTGAGACGCACCTTGATGTCGCGCTGGAAGACCTCCGAAAGCATCGTCTTCATGAAATAGATCAGGTTCGAGATCGAGATATTCTCGTCGATCATGATGCCCTCCATCTGGAAGAACGTGTTCTCGTGGCAGGCGTCCGTGCTCTCGTTGCGGAAGCAGCGTCCCGGGAAGATCGCGCGGAGCGGCGCGCCGTATTTGCGCATGATCGCGTTCTGCGCCGCGGACGTGTGCGTCTTCAGGAGCTGTCCGTTGTCGAGATAATAGGTGTCCTGCATGTCGCGCGCCGGATGGTGCTTCGGAATGTTCAGCGCTTCGAAGCAGTGGTAGTCGTCGACGATCTCATCGTAGTCCTCGATCGTGAAGCCCATCGACGCGAAGATCTGCTCGACCTCGCGCTGCACGAGCGTGATCGGGTGATAGCTGCCCGTTTCCAGCGTGGACGGCAGCGTCAGGTCGTAGCGCTCGGTTGCCGCGATCTTCAGCTCGAGCTCGCGCGCGTGCGCTTCCTCGATGCGCTTTTTGATGCTGTTTTCAACTTCCTCCTTGAGTGCGTTGACCTTTGCGCCGTATTCCTTGCGCATCGACGGCTCAATCGCGCCCATGTTCTTCAAAAGCCCCGTGATCTCGCCCTTCTTGCCGAGATAGCGGACGCGCAGCTCCTCGAACGCCTCCGCGGCGTTCGCCTGCTGCAGTTTCTCATAGAACTGCTCGCGCAGTTCCTGCATTGTCATGCCCATAGTTTCCTCCTATAAAAATAGTCCCATGCAGACGCATGGGACGAAACAGTTTCCGCGGTACCACCCAAGTTAAAGGCAAAACGCCTTTCGCTCATTTCCCCGATAACGCGAGGACGCGCCGCAAACGCGGATGCTCCGGTGCTGAACCTTCCCGTCCGTGCCCTGTTCCCCCGCTTTCAGCCGCGGCAGGGGCTCTCTTTCACTGCGTTCGGACGGTACCTGACACCTTCAACGCGTTGATTATTGTATCGCAAACTCGCAAAGATGTCAATTGCTATTTCAGCAGCTTCAAATTGAGATCGGTTGCGATGCGCTCGATCGAATAGCAGAACAGCAGTTCGGATGCGCCGTAGGCCGCCGCAAGCTCGGCGACGCTCTGCTTATAGTAGCGCGGATCGACCATCACGATCGTTTTGTACGACGGCGCGAGCAGCGGCGCCAGCGTGTTGCCGAACGAATCCTTGACCATCAGGAGCACCGGCGCATCGGGCGCGGCGCCGTTGTTTTCGATCACCGTGACCGGATGGTTGCCGTCGAGGAACAGCGGATACCAGTCGTATTCGTTGAGATGCTCATAGAAGAACAGGCTCGTATAGGTCTGTTCGCCGTCGGAGAACGAAACGGTCAGGTCGCAGCCGATCGGCTCGTCGATCGTGATCGTATCGGCGGGCGTCAGCCACAGCGCCGAACGCGAACGCGTGGAGCCGACATAGCCCCTGACCGTATGATGATAGAACGCGTCGCGCGGAAGCGGTTCGTGTCCCGCCGCGCGCATATACGCCTCATACGCCGCAAACGCGCCGTCCGCCGTCCAGTGGTGATCGGTGCGGTAATACCAGTTCTGCCCCTCCCTTTGGAAGCGATCGGCGATCGGCACGAGCGAAACGCCCTGCGTCTCTTCGATCCGCCGCAGTACGTCCCCGTCGCGATAGAGCGCGGCAAGTGTCTTCGGCAGGCGATCCTGCCGGATCCAGCCCGTCGACGGCACGATCAGCAGCCGCGGTTCCCGTCCCGCCGCCTGCCCGAGCTTCGCAATGCGGTTCAGACGCTTATCGATCTCGGCTTCGCTGAACCCGACCGGCGCTTCGACCAGATACCCGTCGCGGTCCATGTAGACCTCCGCGCTCACCTGTCTGCCGCTCAGCAGCGTCGCATAGGCGTTCACGCCGACAAGCGCATTGCGCAGCGGCATCTGATCGGCAAGCCAGCCCTCCGTCTTGTCGTCGAACGACCAGTCGGAAAGCTTCTGCGCGGAAAGCTTCGGCGCCTCCGCAAGGTAGCGGCGCTCGGCTTCGGAAAATGTTTTTTTCGGGAAGAACAGCCAGTAAACCGGCACGGCGGCGACGATTGCCGCAAACAGCACCACGGTCAGAAGGTTCCAAAGATGTTTCTTCATGCGCACCTCCTAAAACCGGAAATAGATGAACGGATTGTAGCTCTGCGACGCGAGCGCCGCAAGGCACAGCAGAAACAGCGCAAGCGTCCCGACGAGGCGCACCGGCGCAAACCAGCGAAAGCGCTCCAGCCGCTTCACGGCGTTTGCCGCAACCGGCGTGGACGCAAACGCGCAGACGAGCAGCGTCGGCAAAAACCCGAGGCACCACGCGCCGCCCGCCGCAGTCAGCGCGCCGCAATCGCCGATCCCGACCAGCGTTCCGAAGTACGCGCCGAGCGCGGAGAAATCGGTGAACGCAAAGATGCCCCAGCCGACCGACACGATCAGCATGGCGTAGACATGGCGCAGGACCTTCGGAAGCTTTTCGACCAGTCTGCCGAGAAACAGCTTTTCGAGGATCAGCAGCACGCCGTAATAGAGCCCCCACAGCACGAAGTTCCAGCTTGCGCCGTGCCAGAGTCCGGTCAGCGCCCAGACGATCAGCAGATTCAGCATCTGCCGTCCGGTCCCCCTGCGGTTGCCGCCGAGCGGGATATAGACGTACTCGCGGAACCACGTCGACAGCGAAATGTGCCAGCGGCGCCAGAAATCCGTGATGCTTTCGGAGATATAGGGATAATCGAAGTTCCTGACAAAGCGGAACCCGAGCATGCGTCCGAGCCCGCACGCCATGTCGGAATAACCGGAGAAATCGAAATAGATCTGGAACGTATAGGCGAACAGCCCCACCCATGCGCCGAGCACGCCGGCATCTGAGGGATCGGCGGAAAACCGTTCGAACAGCACCGCCATCGTGTTCGCGAGCAGGACCTTTTTGGACAGTCCGATCACGAACTGCCGCACGCCGTCGGCAAAGCCTTCGATCGAGCGCTCCGGCGCGTCCAGCTGCGCTTCGATATCGACGTACCGCACGATCGGTCCGGCGATCAGCTGCGGGAACATGGAGACGTACGCGCCGAACTTGACGATGTTCTTCTGCACGCGCGTCCTGCCGCGGTAGAGATCGATCACGTAGGACATGATCTGGAACGTGAAGAACGAAATGCCGATCGGCAGCCGGATCGAGACCGTCTTTTCGGCGAGCGCTTCGGGCAGCAGGCCGCGCACGGTGTTCCAGACGAGCCCCGTGTACTTAAAGACGAACAGCAGCGCAAGGTTCAGAACGATCGAAGCGACAAGCCACGCCTTTTTGTGCCGTTCGCTTCGGTCCATCATAAGCCCGATCCCCCAGTTCAGCAGGATCGAGCCGATCATCAGCAGCACATAGAGCGGCTCGCCCCACGCATAGAACACCAGGCTGATCAGCAGCAAAAAGCCGATCCGCAGCTTCTTGGGCAGCACATACCACCCGATCAGCGCAATCGGCAAAAATGCAAATAAAAATGTAAGCGACGAGAAGACCATTACCGGTCGACGTCGGCCGCAACGCGCGCAATCGTCTCCGCGTCGGGGGAAACGATCATCAGCACCGCGCCGTGCTCGTTGATCAGCACGGCTTTTTCGACCAGCGCATACGCGTCGGCGTCGTACGAGCGGAACTGCTCCTTCATCATGTACAGATGATCCGACAGCAGCTGATAGATCTCGCCCGCCGTCGTTTCATCCGCTTCGACCAGCACGATCTCCTGTGTGTAGCCCGCCGTCTCCGCAAAGCCGACGCCGCTGATGCAGGTGGACAGATCGATGCCGTACAGGTCCAGCATGTCCTCCTCGGAATACGGCGCCATGCCGTCCAAAAGCCCTTCCGCGGTCCATGCCGCCGTCACGCGGTCCGCATACGACGCGGCGGTCTGCGCGGGTTCTTCGGTCGGCTCCGCAGCCGGCTCGACGGTCCTGACCGGAGCGGGCGTCTCTTTCGACGGCGCAACTTCGATCTGTACGGATTCCTCGGTCGGTACGGGCGTCTGTGCCCGCATGTCCGGCTCTATGATCGGCACCTTCGGCCGTTCGCTGCATGCGCACAGCAGGACTGCGCAAAGCAGGATCAAAAACACTCGTTTCATAATCGCTCCTCTTTTCAGTGGGTATCAAAGACTGCGTCCGGATACAGTTCCTTTGCGGCAAACATACGCATCGCGCGGATCCAGACCTTCAGCCCCTCCGCTTCCAGGTGAAAATCTCCGCTCGCGTACGCGCCCTTGAGGTATCCGTGTTCGTTCATCAGCTGATCGGCGAACGAATAGAACGTCACGCCGTGTTTTTCGCACACCGCCTGAAGCCGCTCATTGAAGCTGTTCCACTTCTCGATCTTGATGTTGTTCGACTTGCAGTAGTTCGAGGTCACGGGCAGTACGCCGAGGATCACGATGCGCGTGTCCGGGCATTCCTCGCGGATCACTTCGATCAGCGTCGCAAAGTTCTCTTCGACGTCATCCCATCTGCGGTAGCCGATGTCGTTGAGCCCGAGCATGATGATCGCCTTTTTCGCTTCGGTCTCCTTGATGCCTTCGGTGACCGACACCGCATGTCCGCGGTAGGAAAAGCTCACGCCGCCCGTCCGCGCCTTGTTCGTCGACGCGATCCGCACGTTCATGGACACGGTGCCGAGGAACTGCGCTTTGCCGAGAAAACCTTCGTTGTGCTGCCGGAGGTTGCGGACATAGTTCGAAAGCGAACGCGTCAGCGAATCGCCGATGAACAGCGCGTCGTCGAAATAGCTGTCGAACGCGCCTTCCTCGAGCATCGCCTCGGTAATGCGCATCGGCTCCGGCGTCGGCGTCGGCGTCGGGGTGGGCGTCGGCGTCGGTGTCGGCGTCGGGATCGGCGTGCGCGGCACCTCCGTCACCTCGCATATCACGACCGTTTCCGGTTCGAATTCCGGCGTCGCCGTCACAACCGGTTCGGCGGCAGGCGCGGGCGCTTCCGTGCATGCCGAAAGCAGCAGCGGCAGCAAAAGGCAGACCAGCCGCAGCCGCCTGAAAATGCAGCCCTTCATTCGAAGCCCCCTCCCGTTCCGCTATGATTTCGTATTGTATCAAAAACGCGCTGCGTTTTCAATACGCAGCGCGTCTTTTTGTCGAATCCGATCGATTATTCCGCCGTTCGCCCCTGCATGCGGTCGAGTACCGCAAACAGCGCAAGCGATTGCTCGTCGCGCATCGCCGTCATTTCGCCGAACTCCAGAAGCCGCGTGCCGTCTCCGCACTCCCATGCGGGCAGCCCGTCGCCGTTCGGATCGCCGTTTTTGACGAAATTGACCAGATACTTCTGCATCGTTTCGGACAGCGCGCGGTCGTTCGCGTCGAACAGTCGCGAGCCCGCCGGAATATTGCCGTACAGATAGATCAGCTCGCCGCTGTGCCACGCGGAAAGACGTCCGTTCTGCTTCGAGAAATAGTACTCATACGCGGGGATGCCGTTCTCCTTCGCAAGCTGTCCGAGGCAGTAGTGCGGATAGTCGAAGAAGATCGCGCCGTAGATGCGCGCCCATGCGGCGTCGGCTTCCGCGTCGGTTTTCGGCGCGTAGATTGCAAGCACGTCGTCCGCATGCTCCTTGAAATATGCGCGGACCTTTTCCTCGAAATTCTTGAGGTTCGCGTGCCCGAAAAGGATGAACGGTCCGCTTTCCTCGGCATTGTAGCCGTGCAGCAGCTGTTCCTCGTTGTGCACGCCTTTGCGGTACGATTCGTACGGCGTTTCCGTGAGCGCATAGCCGTCGACCGTCATATAGTGCTGTGTATATGCCTCATTGACAATCGCCTTTGCGTCCAGCTTGCGCAGCTCCTCTGCGGTCGACACGTGATGGCGTTCTTTCAGCTGCCTGCCGGAAGCGATCGCGTCCGAAAAGCTGCGGAACGAATGCGGCGGTTCGATCGAAGCGACGGTCGAGCTCTCGAGCAGCGCGCGGCGGAACAGCCCCTTTGCAAGCGGCGACGTGCAGATTGCGCTGACGCTTGCCGCGCCTGCGGACTCGCCCGCGATGGTCACGTTGTCCGGATCGCCGCCGAACGCCGCGACGTTCTTCTGCACCCATTCGAGCGCCTTGATCTGATCCAGCAGACCGTAATTGCCGGTCGTGCCGTGCGCGGACTCCGCCTGAAGCGCCTCATCCGCGAAATAGCCGAACACGCCGAGCCGGTAGCCGAGGTTCACCACGACCACGCCGCGCTTTGCAAGACCGGTTCCGGCATAATCGCCGTACCACGGCTGTCCCGTCTGCAGCGTGCCGCCGTGGATATAGACCAGCACCGGCAGGTCCTTTGCGTCGCCCGCGGGCTTCCAGACGTTGACATAGAGCCCGTCCTCCGACACCGGCGCAACGTAGTTGTCCGAAAGGGAGATGCGATAATCGTGATAGCCGATGACCTGCTTCAAGGACGAAACGATCGGCAGTTCGGTCGGCTGCATGCACATCGGCGCGAAATGATCGCAGTCGCGCACGCCGCTCCACGGCTCGACATCCTGCGGCTCGCGCCAGCGCAGCTCGCCCACCGGCGGCTTGGCATAGGGGATGCCCGCATAGAGTTCAACCGCGCCGTCGTCGATCAGCACGCCGCGCACGTCGCCGTCCGCAAGCGAAACGGTCCCGGTGTATACCGGCGTTTTGCCCGCATATGCCGGCACCGCCCTGACCGGCGGCCATGTGAGAAACAGGATCGCAGCGAACGCGGCGATCCAGCCGAGCCAGCCGAGCACCTTCCAGTACCATTTGCCGCCGTGCAGCACCTTCACAAACAGCAGAACGAAGCCGGCCGTCACCGCAAGCAGCAGAACAAACCCGACGAGCGTGTTCTTGTTGAGCTCGAGCACGGCGAGCATCAGCAGAAACAGAATCGATGCAAAAATCCCGAATGCGACCATAGTTGCCTCCCAGTCTTGTTGCCTTCATTCTACCGTTTTTCCCGTATTCCGTCAACCAAAAAAACAGACGCCCCGAAAGGCGTCTGCAAAGCTGTGTCAGCTTATTTGACCGTTGCGCTCAGCACGTTGGACCATGCGCCGTAGTAGGTCATGCCGTTGAACTCATGGTACGAACGGATGGTGACATAGTAGGTGCCTGCCGCAAGATCCTTGACGGTGGTCTCATAGACCTTCGGATCGGTGATCTTGAACGCAACCACGTTCTTGGTGAACGCCGCGTCGGTCGCGTACTTGATCTGATAGCCGGTGAAGTTCTTGGAACCCGCCCACTTGATCGTCATCTGCTTTTTGCCGCCCTCGACGGAGTTCAGCTTGCGGCTGGTGATGCGGACGGTCGTCTTCAGCGGGCTGACCAGACCGAGGTTGAAGTTGCCGGAGTTGTCGTTGACATTGCCGCCGATTTCGGTGCCCGCGACCGGATCCAGACGGCGGGTGAAGTATGCCTTCACGCCGTACTGATAGCGCGTGCCCGCAAAGACCTTGTGCGATTCGTCGACACCGTCGATGTAGGTCGTCGCGGTCGTGTTGTTCCAGCGTGCAAATGCGGTCCAGCCGTTGTCTACAAGGTTCCATGCTCTGCGGTAGATGACGTATCCCGCAGCGCCTTCGACCGGCGCCCAGGTTACCTTGATGCCTTCGTCGACGTTTTCAACCTTGATATCCTCGGATGCAGGCAGATAGATCTTGAAGAACGTCTGGCACTCGCCGGAGTACGCACCCTTGAAGTACACAAAGATGTAGCCGGTGCCGGGCAGCGTGTTCTCCTTGTACTCGAAGTCATAGAACTGCGGATCGACCTCTTCGCCGGTCGCCTTGTCAAGCACTTTGAAGCCCGGGGTGTATTCCTTCTGATTGATGTCGTAGACGAGGTACGGCGTGTCGCCTTTCCATTCTACTTCATCCTTGTTGATGACGATTTCGCCTTCCAGCTCGGTGATTTCGGACACGACATACGGCGTGAAGTCCGCTGCAAGCGCCTTGCTGATGACCGGCTTCTCCGCGGTGTTCTCCACGTTTGCGCCGTCCTCCAGCGTGAACGCAATCTCGGTTCCCGCTTCCAGATCCTCGGCAAGTTCAAAGTACAACGTCAAAAGGAGCAGCGAATCGCCCGGAACGACACCGTTTACGCTGACGAACGAGCAGCGTACCACGCCCGCCTTCTTGCCGTTGACCGCCGCGCTGTCCATGTTCTCGCTGGGCTCATAGTCCTTCAGCGTCAGCTGCGCCGCGTCGTAATTGATGTCGAACGTCGCGGTGTAAACCACTTCCTCGGCGCGCGTGCCGGTCGGCGTTTCACCGCCCGCTTCCTCGGGTTCGCCCGCCAGAGCAACTTCCACTTTCAGACAGTTCGCATCGCCGACTTTTGCCATGTTGTCCTTTGTTTCTCCGCCCTTGATCACGAGCCTGTAAGCCATTTCTTCCGCGTCCTCCGCAAATGCTGCGGGGATCAGCGCAAGCACCATGATCAGAGAAAGGAGCACTGCCAGCGTCTTTTTCATAGGTTCTATCCTCCTGGTAAATGATGCGGATCGCACGGCAAGCTGTGACGGTTTTTCGTTCAGATCGTTCTGCCGCAACGATTCCTTGCTTATGACGATCCCTGCTTGCATGTTTGTTCACAGTATCGTCATATTTTCTGATATATCATATCATACTCTTTTTTCTTTTGCAAGCGTTCCAGCCAAAAAGGTTGCCCGAGAAACACACTTTTTGCGCGAATGTCAAAATGTGGGTTTTCCGGACAACGTTTCATGCTCTATTTTGTTCTTGCGCTCAGTACGTTCGACCAGTTGCCGAAGTAGGTCATCTTTTCGAACACATGATACGAGCGCACGCGTACATAGTACGTCGTGGAGGATTTCAGGCTCTTGATCGTCGTCTGGTACGTTTTGGCGTCGGTGATCTTCACCGTCTTGACGTTCTTCGTGAACGCCGCATCGGTCGCGATCTGCACCTCGTAGCCCGTGAAGTTCTTCGAGCCTTCCCACTTGACCGTCAGCTGCTTGCTGCCGCCGGTCACGGAAGTCAGCTTGCGCGTGGTGATGCGCACGGTCGTCTTCAGCGGTCCGACAAAGCCGAGGTTGAAGTTGCCCGAGTTGTTGTTCACGTTGCCGCCGATCTCAGCGCCTGCGATCGGATCCAGACGGCGTGCAAAGTATGCCTTGACGCCGTACTGATACCGTGTTCCTGCGTATACCTTGTGCGAAGCGTCGACACCGTCGATATAGCTCGTAGCGGTCGTATTGTTCCAACGTGCGAACGTCGTCCAGCCGTTGTCTACAAGGTTCCATGCACGGCGGTAGATGACGTATCCAGCAGCGCCCTCGACCGGCTCCCAGGTCACTTTGATGCCCTCGTCGACGTTCTCGACGGTCGTCTTGGTCGTGGCGGGCAGGTAGATCTTGAAGCTGCCGCGGCAGGTTCCGGTGTAGCCGTTGGTGAGCGTCACAAACACATAGCCGGTGCCCGCCTGCGTGTTTTCCTTATATTCGAATGCATAGTTGTCCGGACCGACGGTATTGCCGTCCTCGTCTTTGACGGTGAACCGCGGCGTGTGCGCCTTGCCGTCGTACAGCACGTACGCGGTCTTGCCCTTGAACTGCACGTCGTTCGCGTTCCATTCAACCGTGCAGTCCGTCGTCTCAGAGCGCAGACATCTGACGGTGACGCCCTCGGGAATCAAAAGATCGCCGTACGCATCGTATGCAAGCGCATTCCACTGCGATTCCGTGCCGTCAAAGTCGATCGTCTTTAGGTTCTCGCAGAAAACGAAAGCCTGCGCGCCGATCGAGGTCAGTCCGTTCGGCAGCGAAACATGTGTGATCCGGTCAAAAATCGGTTCCCACGGCAGGTCGTAATCATCCATCGCGCCGCTGCCGGTCACCGTCAGCGCGCCCTTGTCGTAGGTCCAGTCGAGATTCGGGCCGGGCTTCTGATCGAACATGAAGCAGTAATACGATTCCGACGGGAACGCGTCCGAAGCGACCGTCACGCCGTTCCACATCGCCTCCGTGCCGATATAGTAGACGGCGGGATCCGAAACCTCAAAGATGCGGCAGTCACGGAACGCGCAGGTTCCGATGCGCGTGACTTCCTTCGGGATCACGACGCCGAACACGCGGTCGATGTCCGCAAACGCATAGTTGCCGATGCTCGTCAGTCCGTCCGGCAGCCAGATTTCGTCGATGGATGCGGCGAGGTTGTGCCACGGCGCGGGCGTCGACGCGGTATAGTTGTACATCGAACCTCTGCCCGTGATCTTGAGACGGTGCACGGTCTCGTCCGGATTCTCGTCCTCGATGACCTGATATTCCCATTTCAGGAAATCACCGCACGGATCGTTGCCGCCGATCTCCGGCAGCTCGATATCGCCGTCCGCACGCGCGCGCTGAAACGGTGCCGCAAGCAGCAGCAGACAGAACAGGATTGCAAGAGTTTTGATGACAGAGTGTTTCATAATCGTTCGCCGCCCTCCCATACAGAGTTATTATAGCACACCCCATGCACGCGCGCAAGAAAAAAAACAGGGAGCGGACGTCCGTTCCCTGTCTTTTATTCGTTCGGATGCTCAGTTGAGCGCCTCTTTGAGAGCCTTGCCGGCCTTGAAGGAAGCCGCCTTGGAAGCTTCGATCTCGATCTCCTTGCCGGTCAGCGGGTTGTGGCCCTTGCGTGCCGGGCGCGTCTTTGCTTCAAAGGAGCCGAAGCCAACCAGAGAAACCTTCTCGTCAGCCTTGAGTGCGTCCACGATGCTCTCGAAAACCGCAGTAACGGCCTTTTCCGCGTCCTTCTTGGACAGCTCGGTCTTTGCGGCAACTTCCGCGATCAGTTCAGTCTTGTTCATGATTATTCCTCCGTAAGTGATTTATATTTCAATCGTTGCTCTTTCCGAATGAGCCTTGCCTATTTTACCAACCAAACCCCGGTTCGTCAAGCCCCAAAATGGGATTTTTTCAGCCAATCCGGCTATTTTTTCGCCTGTTCCCAGTATCCGTCCTGTTCCTTTAAGGTTAGTTTAGCCAAGTCGTACCCGTCCGCCGCGGCAAGCGCTTCCATCCGCGCGAACCGCCTGACGAACTTGTCCGCCGCGTCGTGCAGGATCTGTTCGCTGTCGAGTCCCAGAAGCCGCGTCACATTCACGACCGCGAACAGCAGATCCCCCGCCTCCTCGGCGATGTTGCCGTTTTCGCGCATCGCGGCCCTGAGTTCCTCCAGCTCCTCGGCGACCTTCGGCAGCGCCTCGTCGGCGTCCTTCCAGTCGAACCCGACCTTGCGCGCTTTGCGCTGAATCTTCTCGCTGCGCATCAGCGCCGGAAATCCCTTCGGCACCGCGCAGAGCGCGTCGCTCACGCTCTTCTGATGCTTTTCTTTGCGCTTGAGCTCGTCCCACTTCTGCAGCACGTCCGCGGCGCTCGCCGCCCTGTCCTCGCCGAACACGTGCGGGTGGCGGTAGATCATCTTCTTCACGATGCCGTCCGCAACGTCGCCTTCGTTGAAGCGTCCCTGCTCGTCCGCGATCGTCGCGTGGAACAGCACCAGCATCAGCACGTCGCCGAGCTCCTCGACGATGTGCGCGTCGTCCTCCTCGCCGATCGCGTCGTTGAGTTCGTAGCACTCCTCGATGAGATCGCGTCTGATGCTCTTGTGCGTCTGCTCGCGGTCCCACGGACAGCCGTCCGGCGCGCGCAGGCGTTTCATGACCGTTACGAGATCGTAATAGTCGTAGCGCGTCAGCTGTTCGAACGCGACCGGCGGCACCAGCAGCACCGATCCGGCAAACAGCGTGCGGCAGCGGTCGAGCTGTTCGAGCGGGAACGTCCGCCGATGATAGCGCCCGTCCTTCTGCATGGTCGCAAGCGTGACGCGGTGCGTCTCGGGATAGATGTCCGCGAGGCGGAGCTTGACTTCGCCCGCGATGATCGGATGGTCGAGCTCCTGAATGCACAGCGGCACGGTGCGGTCGATGCGCTGCGGCAGCGTGCGCGCGGTGCAGATCGCCGCGTCCTGCAGTTCCGGAAACGCCGCCTTTGCATAGGAAACGCCAGCGAGTGTCTCCACGCGGAACCCGCGTTTTTTCGCCGCCTTTGCGATCGCGTCCTTCTGCGCAAAGCAGCCGTCGCCCATGACGGCATAGACGCAGTCGCCGCCCGCGGTCAGCCGGTCGGCGATCGCGCGGTTCAGCGCTTCGAAGTCCTCCGCCGTCTCGTAGAGGTCGTCCATCGAAACGAACGAAAGCCCCGCGTCCAGAACCGGCTGTGCGCCCGGATGCTCGGTCGTCTGCAGATACAGCGTTTCGGCGCGCAAGATTGCGTCCCACGCGGCCTGCGTGAGCGTCTTTGGCGTCGACAGCGGCGCAATGATGATGGTTTTCATGTTATCTCCTTGCAAAGCGGGCAAGCTTTCTGCCGCCCGGTATATAGGCGAGCTCTTCCTTTGTAAACATGCCGAGCAAGAGCGTCAGAACGGCATAGATTGCCACGGCGACGAGAATGGCAAGCACGGTCGCGATCGCCGCCATGCGACCGTCGGCGAACACCGGAATGCGCGACAGCAGCCGGTGCGCGCTCCACGCGCCCGCGCCCATGACGGCGGAGGCAAACGCGGGCTTTATGAACGTGTCGAGCACGTTCATCTTCGCTCCGGTGACGCGCAGCAGCACCACGGTGTCGAGCACGCCCGCAACGCCGAAGCAGGCGAGGTTCGAGAACACCGCGCCGAGAATGTTGATCTTCGGAACCGGAATGCAGATGATGTTGACCAGCACCTTGGTGACGCCGCCGATCAGAAGGAACCACACGGGAAGCCGATGCTTGCCGACGCCCTGCAGCGCGCCGGTCGCGGTCTGCACGAGCGAGATGAACACAACGGTGAACGCCGCGACGTGCATCAGCCGCGTCGCGATCGCGTGGGATTCGGGCGTGACGGAATGGTACAGAAGCTTGATGATCGGTCCCGCAAGCACGGACAGTCCGACCGCGCACGGCAGCCCGATCGCCATGGCGATCTTGAGGCTCAGAAGCGACAGCTGCTTGACGCCCTCGCGGTCCTCCCTGACGCGCGCCGCCGAAATCGCGGGTACGATGGACATGGCGATGCCGATCGTGAGCGTCGCGGGCAGGTTGATGACCGAACGTACATAGGTGCACAGCGCCGTATAGTTGAGCTTTGCGAAATCCTCGGAATAGCCGATCCCGCGCAAAAGCCGCGTGATCATCGCGGAGTCGAGCACGTTTGCGATCGGCAGAATCGACGCGCCGAGCGTGATGGGAATTGCGATCGCGAGCATCGGACCGAACACCTTCTCATGCGGGTTCGGATCGACGATCAGCGCCTTGTACTGCCCGCGCGTTCCGGCGTAGAAGAGCATCATCACGACGAGCGACAGCGCCTCGGAGATCGTGACGCCGATCAGAAGCCCCGCCGCGCCCGCGGCATAGCGCATCGGCGTATCCGCGTACTTCCGGAACAGAAGATACGCGAGCAGCAGACCGGAGACGAACTTGATGATCTGCTCGGTCAGCTGCGAAACGCTCGTGCCCGTCATGCGCTGCAGACCCTGCAGATAGCCGCGATACGCGCACATGAGCGAAACGAACAGCAGCGCGGGCGCAAGCGCCATCATCGAATACTTCGCGCCGACGTCGCTGCCCAATACGACCGTGCCGATCCACTCCGCGCCGAAGAACATCAGCGCCGAGGTCACAATGCCGATCAGAAGAAGCAGCAGCAGCGAACGGCGGAACACGCGCCGCGCGCCGTCGTAGTTGCCGATTGCCGCGCGCTCCGCGACCATGCGGGAGATCGCCGTGGGAATGCCGGAACTCGAAATGATCAGCAGCCACGAATACGTCGGATAGACGAGTTCATAGTAGAACATGCCGTGCTCGCCGACGATGCGCACCGCAAAGATGCGGAACAGCACGCCGATGAACTTGCAGATCAGTCCGACCGCCGCAAGGATGGCGGCGCCTTTGACAAATGCGGTTTTCTTCGTGGTTTCCATGTCAAAGAGTATAGCAGATTCCCGCCGATATTTCAAGTATTGTCCGCGGCGGACAGCGCGGCGACGAGGATGCCTTCGTTTTGCGCGTACAGTTCGGGCAGATCGGCGATCGGCAGCGGGTTCTCGCCGCGTCCCGCCTCGATCGTAAAACCGCTCTTTTGAAACGCCGCGATGAACCAGTCCTTGTACCCCGCAAACCCGCTCTCGTACGGTACGTCCGCAGCCGTATAGCCGGACGCTTCGGCAAACCGTTCCGCAAGCGCGCGCGAGCCGAGCGGCGCGTGATCGCGGTACTGCCAGTAGATTTCGCCGCCCTGCGTGTGATACGCAAGCACGCGGTCGTAGCCGTCCTCCTTGGTCAGCTCCGCCATCGCGCGGTTCTCCTGCGTTTCCAGCGGCCGCGTACCGGTGTAGTCGCGCGGTCCCGGGCGGGTATACCCCTGCCGCATCTTGATCGCCCGCGCGTTCTCCCAGCCCGCCGGATAGCCGAGGTTCAGATCGATGCCCTGCAGGTTCGCCTTCCATCCAGACGGAAACGGAATCGACGGATAGAAGCCCGCAAGCGCCTTTGCGCTCTCATACCAGCTGTCGCCCGGCTCATAGACGCCGGTCACCAGATCCGCGCCGTCCGGATTGACCATCGGCACGAGCGTCAGCGTCGCAGTCTCATAGAGCGAACGCGCGGACACGCCGCCGATCGCGCCGCCCGCCGCAAGCGCGCCTGCATAGCGCTCCAGAAACAGCAGCACGAGCGGCGCGGTGATCCATTCGTTTGCATGGTGCGCCGCGTTGACGCCGACACGCCTTGCCCCCGCGCCGATGCGCAGCGCGTCGATGCGCCTGCCCGCATAGCTCGTACCGATCGGAAACCGCGCAAGAAACGGATAGCGCAGCACCAGTCCCTCCGATACGCAGGCGCAGAGAAACGAGCCGTACGGGACGTTCGTGAACGTCACGTCGAACGGCAGCGGCACCGTGACGGTCTCTCCCGCGCTCCATTCGATACCGGGGTTTGCCGTTCGCACCGCGTCCGCCGTCGTGCCGAAGCGCGCCGCAACCGATTCCGCGTCGTCTCCCTCCTTCAGGATCGCGAACGTCGCGCCGACCAGATACGGATAGAGCGCCGCCCACGTGAGCCGCCCGACGATCCCGTCCGCACGGAGCCGCATCCGTGTCTGAAACGCATAGACCGCGCGTTCGGTCCTTCCGCCGAAGATGCCGTCGATCTCCCCCGGTTCCTCTCCCGCGCGCAAAAGCGCCGCCTGCAGATACTGCACGAAGACGCCGCTGTCCTTGAATCGCAATGTACGCATACGCCTGCCCTCCGTCGTTTTTTGAAAGCATATGCCGTAAGCGCGCAAAAAAGCCCATTCGCGCGAAACGGGCTTTTTGAAGATCGATGTTCAGTTCGACTGCAGGATGTATTTCAGCACGCTGTCGCAGCCGTTCAGAAAGTCCTCGAGCGTATTCTCAACGATCACGTCGGGCGTCAGCGCTTCGTCCGTATTGCCGGGCCAGAAATCATCCCAGACCGAGGAACACTGACCGGTGAAGCCGGAATTCGGCAGCTTGAACTGGCCGCCGACGAAGAACGCGGTCGGCTGTCCGCCCAAAGAACCGACGATCTTCGCGCCCTCCACACGGCGGCGCAGCACGGACGGCAGCGCGATCGCCGCGGAGTAGCTTCCGCCGTCGATGAGGATGAAAACCTCCGCGCCGGATTCGGACAGGAACGTTGCAAGCGGCAGGAAGTTGCCGGAAAGATCGGGATACCCGCCGGTATTGCTGCGGAAATCCAAAATGATCTTTTCAAGCGAACCGGCTTCCTTTCCGGCTGTGATCGCAGCGTCGAACGCTTTTGTGATCGTATCGTCCACCTTACAGGTATTGACGCGGATATACAGCGCTTTGCCGTCGTTCAGCATGCAGTGCCAGACGTCTTTCGCCGGATTGCTGTACATCAGGGACCGTCCGACGTCGCTCTCCTCCGTACCGGTTCCGGAATTGTAAGAGACAAACCCGTTGATCAGCACGAAATCGTCGATTTTGTAAACGGGAATGTCATAGTCGTTGACCGTTCCGTTCCGATCGCGCACGGTGATCGAAACGTAGTCGCTTTCCCCGATCACGCCGATGTAACGGAGCAAGTCTGCATTTGCAATGCACGACCACGACATCGCCAAGGATCGGAATGCAGCTTCGTTTTCATAGGACACCAGCGGACGGAGCCGGTCCAGGATCTCCTCCACAGGCACGCCGTTGATGTTCAGCAGCTGCATCCCCAGAAGCGGTTTCTGCGCGGAAAACGTTTCGTCGATCACGCAGACCGTACCCTCGTCCGAGACAAACGGCTGCACGAAAAACGGCAGGCAGGCGTCGAACGGATAGATCGTTCCGCCGAATCCGGAATGCAGATCGTGCAGGATCGCGACCGTCTCGATCAGCTTTATCATGATCTCATTGTCCGAAAGCTCCGGGATCGACAGGATCAGCGCATTGACGCGGTCGATGAACTCCGCTTTCAGCGCCGGATCGAAGAAGTTCTGCGTGCCGCTCGATCCGTAGCGAACGACAAGATCGTTGTAGGATAACGTCGGCGTCATGCGGTCGGACAGCAGCGGATGTCCGTGGTAGGGATCGAGGAACGTATTCGCAAAATATACGATATCCTCCTCCCACTTCAAATCGCGCTCTTCCGTCATGATGTAGGTGTACGGCTTGCGGGCGTCGACGTACGGCGGCTGCGGTTCCGGTTCCTCGGTGGGCTCCGGCGTCGCGGTCGGCGCGGGCGTTTCCGGCACGGCGGTCGGCGCGTCGGTCGGCGCGGGCGTTTCCGTTTCGGCGGTCTGCTGCGGTGTGATGCAGCCGATCGGCAGCAGCGTCAGCACGAGCAAAACAATGACAATCCGTTTCATCATGCGCTCCTTTCTGATAGTCCGGTTTTTTCCGCTTTCAGTATACCATCGATGCGCGCGGTTGAAAAGGCTTGTTTCTCCCTTTTGTGGCACCTTGTTTCCGCAATTTCGACGAAATAAGGCTTCCCCGTCCGAAGGTTATTCGGCGGACGTCGATTTTTCAAATCGCCTGTTGCGGAATCGTCCCTTTTATGGTAAAATCAAGTATCTATGGAGGTGGCAAATGCCCTATTTTACCCACGGAGAAACCAAATACAAACTGATCATCCTGTACATCGCCGAACGCGCGGGCGCGCTGCTTTCGGGCGATCAGCTGTACCGCACCGCGATCCTCAACAGCGGGATGGATTATTTCACCTTCTGGAACGTGATCGGCGAGCTCGAGGAGGACGGCATGCTGGCGGCGGTGAAAAAGCCCTACGGCGACTGCTACGGCATCACCGACGCCGGACGCGACGCGCTCTCCATGTTCGAAAAGACCGTTCCGGAGAACGAGCGCAGAAAGCTCGACGCGTATCTGGATGAAAACCGCGCGGCGTTTGCGCGCGAGACGCAGCTTTCGAGCCGCATCGAAAAGCGGCCGAACGGCGTAACGCTGCACCTTTACGTGTCCGAGCGCGACCGTGCGATCTTTTCCGTCTCGCTCGACACCGCAAGCGAGGAACAGGCGATCGAGATGCGCAGCCGCTGGGACGACTGCAGCGAATCGATCTACAACTACGTCTGGGACGCCCTGCTGAACCGGCAGGATGCGAAATGAGGTGCGTATGGATCTCAGTCTTCTGAACCCGCAGCAGCGGGAAGCCGTGACGACGACCGAAGGACCGCTTCTGATCCTCGCCGGCGCAGGCAGCGGCAAGACGCGCGTGCTGACGCACCGCATCGCCTATCTGATCGAGGAAAAGGGCGTGCCGCCGTATCGCATTCTGGCGCTGACCTTCACGAACAAAGCCGCAAAGGAGATGCGCGAGCGCGTGGATGCGCTCGTTTCGACCGACGCGCACGCGATCTGGGTTGCGACGTTCCACGGGTTCTGCGCAAGGCTCCTGTCGATGGAGATCGACCGGCTCGGCTACGGCAAAACGTTCATCATCTACGACGAGCAGGATCAGCAGTCGCTGATCGGGCACTGCATCAAGGACCTGAATCTCAACGACAAGGTCTATACCAAGCGCATGCTCGCGGAGATCTTTTCGCATGCGAAAAACCACTCCCTTTCCCCGCTTGCGTTCCTGCGCGAGACCGGCCAGCCGTCGCAGGTGCTCGAGGCGTTCAAGCTCTATGAAAAGCGCCTGAAGGACGCGAACGCGCTCGACTTCGACGATCTGCTGCTGTGCACGATCCGGCTGTTCGAGACGTGTCCCGACGTGCTCGAAAAATACCGCGACCGCTTCCGCTACATCCTCGTCGACGAATATCAGGACACGAACCTTGCCCAGTATCACATCGTGAATCTGCTTGCGAAGGTGCATAAGAATCTCTGCGTGGTCGGCGACGACGACCAGAGCATCTATGCGTGGCGCGGCGCGGACATCCGCAACATCCTCGAGTTCGAGAAGGACTTCGAAGGCTGCAGGGTGATCCGCCTCGAGCAGAACTACCGTTCGACCGAGCGCATCCTGGACGCGGCGAACGCGGTCATTCAGAACAACAAGGGACGCAAGGAAAAGAAGCTCTGGACCGCCGACAAGGGCGGCGAACCGATCGACGTGCACGAGGCGAACGACGAGCGCGACGAGGCGTACTACATCTGCTCGCGCATCGCGAACGCGGCGCGGCTCGGCGCGCGCTACGACGACTTTGCGATTCTCTACCGCACGCATGCGCAAAGCCGCGTCCTTGAAATGATGCTCAAAAGCTTCCTGATCCCCTACCGCGTGTACGGCGGCGTGTCGTTCTTCTCGCGCGCGGAGGTCAAGGACATCCTCGCGTATCTCCGGCTGATTCTGAACCCGGCGGACGACGAGGCGTTCCTGCGCGCGGTCAATCTGCCGCCGCGCGGCATCGGCGCAAAGAGCATCGTCGATCTCGTCAACAACGCGCATGCGCGAAACATCCCGTTCATGAGCGCGGCAATCGACTCGCAGGACCTGCCCGCAAGAACCGCGGCAAAGTTCTTCCCGTTCCTCGATCTGTTTCAGGGACTGTACGAAAAGTTCGATTCGATGCCGCTTGCGGACTTTACGCGGACGCTGCTCGATACGATCAGATACGACGCGTATCTGCGCGACGACAAAAAAGAAAACTACGAATCCCGCGCGGAGACCGTCGAGGAATTCGTCGGCTACATCGAGGAGTTCGAGCGCGGCTACACGGCGAACGACGGCAACGTGCTGCAGGCGTTTCTGACGAACGTCGCCCTGTTCTCGCAGGCGGACAACGTCGACGAGACGAACGGCTGCGTGAACCTGATGACGCTGCACGCGGCGAAGGGACTGGAGTTTCCGAACGTGTTCCTCTGCGGGCTCGAGGAAGGGCTGTTCCCCTCCGGACAGTCGAGCTACGACGACGACAAGCTCGAGGAGGAGCGCCGTCTCTGCTATGTCGGCGTGACACGCGCCAAGAAGCGGCTGTTCCTCTCCTACGCCAGGGAGCGCACGCTCTACGGACGCACGGAACCGGCGCTGCCCTCGCGGTTTCTGACCGAAATGGGCGACGCGATCCGGCTGCCGAACGCGCCGAAACCGCGCGCCGCGGCGTCGCAGTACCGGTACGAAACGCCCGCGCGCTCGTCGTTCTTCACCGCGGCGATCCCGGCAAGGCGCAAGGAACCCGCCGCCGCGGACGTCGGCACCCGACCGGAGCCGGTCAAGACCGCCGCAAAGACATTTTCCGGCAAGGTCGGCGACCGCGTACGGCACAAGGTGTTCGGCGACGGCGTGATCCTCGGCACCGACGGCGGCGGCGCGTCGATGATCGTGCAGATCCGGTTCGACAACGGCGCCGTGAAAAAACTGGCGGCAGGCTTCGCCCCGCTCGAAATTCTGGAGAAATGACATGGACCGACAGACCGAACTCGTACAGCTTTTGAACCGCTACGCGGCGGCGTACTATGAACAGGACGCCCCGCTCGTTTCCGACGCCGAATACGACGCGCTCTACGACGAACTGCAAAAACTCGAGGCGGAATCCGGCGTCGTGCTGCCGGACAGCCCCACGCTGCGCGTCGGCGGCGCGCCGCAGAAGAGCTTTGCGCAGCATACGCATCTCGGCAGGCTCTGGAGCCTCGACAAGGTCCGCACGTCCGAAGCGCTCACGGACTTCATCCGCAAGGTTACGGCAGCCTCCCCCGTGCCGCCGCTGTTCGGACTCGAATACAAGTTCGACGGACTGACCGTGAACCTCACCTACGAAAACGGCGTTCTCGTACAGGGCGCGACGCGCGGCAACGGCGTCGTCGGCGAAGCGATCCTGCCGCAGATCCGCACGATCCGCTCGGTGCCGCTCACGATCCCGTTCAAAGGACGCATGGAGGTGCAGGGCGAATGCATCATGAAGCTTTCCGTGCTCGAAGCGTACAACCGCACCGCGACGGAACCGCTGAAAAACGCGCGCAACGCCGCGGCGGGCGCTCTCAGAAACCTCGATCCCGCGGTGACCGCGGCAAGAAAGCTCGACGTCATCTGTTACAACGTCGGCTACATCGAGGGCAAAGGGCTGCACGATCAGCAGGAAATGCTCGCATTCCTGAAAGAAAACGGTCTGCCCGTCAGCCCGTTTACGAAATACCTCAGAACCGCCGAGGAGATCCTTTCGGAGATCGACGAGGCGGCAAAGCGCCGCGATACGCTCGACTTTCTCATCGACGGCATGGTGGTCAAGGTCACGGACTTTGCGCTGCGTGAGAGTCTCGGCGCGACCGAGAAGTTCCCGCGGTGGGCGATGGCGTATAAATTCGCCGCCGAGGAGCTGACCGCGACCGTCAGCGACGTGACGTGGGAGGTCGGCAGAACCGGCAAGCTCACGCCGCTTGCGCACATCGAACCCGTGGAGTTTTCGGGCGTGACGGTCAAAAAGGCGACGCTGAACAACTGGGACGACGTACAGAGAAAGCGCGTCGGCATCGGCTCGCGCGTGTTCATCCGCCGGAGCAACGACGTGATTCCGGAAATTTTGGGCGCGGTGCCGGACGACGTTCCCCTGCGTCCCGTCGAAAAGCCGACCGTGTGTCCGCAGTGCGGCGCGCACGTCGAGATGCGCGGCGCGCACCTCTACTGCACCAACTCCCTCTCCTGCCGTCCGCAGATCGCGGCGCGGCTCGAGCATTACGCCTCGCGCGACGCAATGGACATCGACACGTTTGCGGGCAAGACCGCCGAACAGCTGATCGACGCGTTCGGCATCACGACGATTCCGGAGCTTTACGCGCTCTCGCACGAGCAGCTTGCCGCGCTCGACCGGTTCGGGCACAAAAAGGCGCAGAACCTTCTGGACGCTTTGGAGGCGAGCAAGCACCGTCCGCTTTCCGCGTTCCTCTACGCGCTCGGCATCCCGAACGTCGGCACGAAGACGGCGCGCGATCTCGCAAACACCTTCGGCACGCTCGACGCGGTGCGGCAGGCAGACGAAGAAGCGCTGAACGCGATCGACGACGTCGGCGAAGTCGTGGCAAAGGACGTCTTTACCTTCTTCCGCGATCCGCGCATCGCCGCGCAGATCGACCTGCTGCTCGAACGCGGCGTACAGCCCGAGGAGGTGCAGAAGCCTTCGGGCGACAATCTGCCGCTTTCGGGCATGACGGTCGTCATCACGGGAACGCTCGCGACGCTCTCGCGCCGCGATGCGGAAGCGCTGGTCGAACAAAACGGCGGCAAGGCGGCGGGCAGCGTATCCAAAAAGACCTCGTTCTTGGTCGTCGGCGAAAGCGCCGGCAGCAAGGCGGACAAGGCGAAAGCGCTCGGCATCCCGATGCTTTCCGAAACGGAATTTTTAGAGAAATTAGGCAAATGAAACTCGGCAAACTGGAAAATGACGCCCTCGAACGGCTGATCCTCCGGAAATTTCACGCAACGCGCAAAGAATCCTTCGGCGCGCCGCGCATCGGCATGGACTGCGCGATGCTCGATTTCGGAGACGAATACATTGTGACAAGCTGCGATCCCATCACCTCCGCCGACTGGAAACACATCGGCGCGCTTTCCGTGCACGTCAACTGCAACGACGCGGCGGCGGGCGGCGCGGAGCCGGTCGGGCTTCTGGTCACGCTGCTTCTGCCGCCGTCCGCGACGGAGGAGATGATCGACCGCATTGCGAACGATCTCGAAGCGGCGGCGCGCGCGGCAAACGTGGACATTCTCGGCGGGCATACCGAGGTCACGGACGCCGTGACGCGCGTTGTGACCTGCACGACGGTGCTTGCAAAGACGCCGCGCAAAGCGGTACTTTGCGGCGCAGAGCCGGGCGACGCGATCGTGATGACCAAATGGGCGGGGCTCGAGGGCACGATGCTGCTTGCGACCGATTTTGCGGACCGGCTCACGGACGTCCCCGCCTCCCTGCTCGCTTCGGCGCAGGGCTTTTCGCAGTATCTTTCCGTCGTACCCGAAAGCCGTATCGCCCTTCAAAACGGCGCGCACGCGATGCACGACGTCACCGAGGGCGGTGTGCTCGGCGCGATCTGGGAGCTTGCCGCGCAGACGCACTGCGGCGCGGTTGCGGATCGGAACGCGATCCCCGTGCGCGAGGAAACGCGGGCGGTCTGCGCCCCGTTTGGGATCGATCCGTACCGGCTGATCGCCAGCGGATCGATGCTCATTGCCTGCGAGGACGGACAGGCGATGTGCGACGCGCTGCAGAACGCCGGCATTCCCGCCGCGATCATCGGACGCGTGCAGGAAAGCGGTTTTTCCTTTACGGACGGAACGGAGCTCGACCCGCCGGGCGCGGATGAGCTTTACCGTCTCTTTTAACCCATACGAATCGAAAGCAGCGCTTTCGGGAAAGGAACGAATATGGAACAGAACATTCCGAAATACAGAGAACCGAACCGCCGCCGGATTGCAAAGACGATTGCGATTGCGGGCGTGCTGGTCGTGCTGGGGCTGATCCTCGTGTTCAGCTCGTTCTACGAGCTCAACGAGGATGAATTCGCGGTCATTACGACGTTCGGCAAGGCGTCGGTCGTCAGCGAACCGGGTCTCAAAATGAAGATCCCGTTCATTCAACAAAAGCATTACGTGAGCAAGGCGACCAAGGGCTTTGCGATCGGCTACGATCTCAATACCGGCAACTCGATCGATTCGGAGTCGGTCATGATCACGGTGGACTACAACTTCGTCAACGTCGACTTCTACGTCGAATACCGCGTCACCGATCCGGTCAAATACCTCTACAACTCGCAGGATCCGGTCGGCATTCTGAAAATGCTGTGCCAGTCCTACATCCGCGACACGATCGGTCTCTACCGCGTCGACGACGTGATCACGACCGGCAAGAGCGAGATTCAGGCGTCGATCAAGGACAAGATTCTGAACCGGCTCGACAAGGAGGACCTCGGCATCACGCTCGTGAGCATCACGATTCAGGATGCGGAACCGCCGACAAGGGCTGTGCAGGAGGCGTTCAAGGCGGTCGAGACCGCCAAGCAGGACGCCGAGACCGCGACGAACAACGCGAACAAGTACGCGAACGAGGTTCTGCCCGCGGCAAAGGCGGATGCGGACGAGATTTTGCAGAGCGCCGAGGCATACAAGACCGCGCGCATCAATGCGGCGAACGGTCAGGCGTCGCGCTTTGCGCAGCTCTATCAGGAGTACGCGAAGTATCCGGAGATCACCAAGCAGCGTCTGTTCTACGAATCGATCAGCGCGATCTTCCCCGATATGAAGGTCATCATCATGGGCAAGGACGGCAACACCGTGCAGGCGGTTCTGCCGATCGACAGCTTTGTTGCGCCGGGCACGGCGAACGATGCGGAAGGAGGCAACTGATATGAAGCGCAAACTGATCGGATGGATCCTCGCGCTCGTCGCGCTGGTCGCAATCCTCATCGTCGTCTCCGGCTCCGTGTTCGTGGTGCATCCGAATGAATACGGCGTCGTTATGGAATTCGGCGCGGTCAAGGACGTCAAGACCGAGCCGGGTCTATACTTCAAGGTACCGTTCGTGCAGGAGACGAAAAAGCTGAGCAAGGCGGTTCTGCTCTACGACCTGCCGATCTCGGACGTCATTACCGCGGACAAGCACTCAATGGTGCTCGATTCGTTCGCGATGTGGCGCATCAGCGACCCGCGGCTGTTCATCGAATCGCTTTCCGGCAGCGTGACGAACGCCGAAAGCCGCATCAATGCGATCGTCTATAACGCGCTCAAGACCGTCATTTCCTCGCAGAATCAGGAGAAGGTCATTTCGGGACGCGACGGCGAGATCGTCGGTCTCGTCATGGCGAACATCGGCACGAGCTTCGACCGCTACGGCATCGAAATGCTCGCAGTCGAAACCAAGACGCTCGACCTGCCCGACGACAACAAGGACGCGGTCTACACGCGCATGATCTCCGAGCGCAACAACATCGCGGCATCGTATCTTGCGGAGGGCAATGCGGAGGCGAAGCAGATCCGCAACAGCGCGGACAAGCAGGTCAAGATCATTCTCTCCGAGTCGGAGGCCGATGCGCTGCGCATCCGCGCGGAGGGCGACGCTGAGTACATGCGCATCCTTGCCGACGTGTACGACACCGAGGACGAAGCGGACTTCTACACGTTCATGATCGCGCTCGACGCATTGAAGCAGTCGATGACCGGCGAGCAAAAGACGCTGATTCTGGACGCGGACAGCCCGATCGCGAAGCTCTTTTATTGAAAAACCGGGCGCGACCACTTGTAATTCGGTCGCGCTCTGTGGTATACTGTGGATTTGCGGAGGAAGATTTCATGAACAGCATGACCGGATACGGAAAGGGCACGGCTGCCCGCGACGGACGCGAACTGACCGTCGAACTCAAGAGCGTCAACCATCGGTTTCTCGATGTGTCGATGCGCTTGCCGCGCATTCTTTCGTGCATCGAAGATCCGCTCCGCGCCGCGATCGCAAAGCGGCTTGCCCGCGGACACGTCGACGTGTTTGTGAACTACCGCAACACGCGCAGCGACGCGAAGACCGTACGCGTGGATGCGGCGCTGCTCAAGGCATATGTCTATGCCGCAGACGAAGCGAACGAAACGCTGCATCTGCCGAACGACCTGACGCTTTCAAACGTCCTGCGTCTGCCGGACGTGACGGAGATCGTCCCCGCAGATGAGGATACCGACGCGCTGATCGCGCTCGCGAAGGAAGCGACGAATCAGGCGCTCGACGCGATGCTTGTAATGCGAAAAGCCGAGGGTGAACGGCTGAAGGCCGCGCTCGCTTCGGGCGTCAATCAGATGGACGCGTACCGGGAGCAGATTCTCTCACGCGCGCCGTTTGTTGCGGAGGACTACCGCAGAAAGCTCAACGAGCGCATCGAAAGCGTGCTTTCGGACGCCGAGATCGACCGCGCAAGGCTTGCGACCGAGGTTGCGCTGTTTGCGGACCGCTGCTGCATCGACGAGGAGCTGGTGCGGCTCAAGAGCCACATCACGCAGTTTCGCGCCTATCTCGAGGCGGCGGAGCCGGTCGGACGCAATATGGACTTTATCGTGCAGGAGATGAACCGCGAGTGCAACACGATCGGCAGCAAGGCGAACGACGCCGAGCTGACCAAGGCCGTTTTGGGCTGCAAGGCGGAGATCGAAAAGCTGCGCGAGCAGATACAGAACGTGGAGTAAGCGCATGAAGAATCTGGAACTGGTCTCGATCGGCTTCGGCAACATCGTCTCGGCGGCGCGCATCGTCGCCGTGATCGGTCCGGAATCCGCGCCCGTCAAGCGCATCGTGCAGGACGCGCGCGAACACAGGCTTTTGATCGACGCAAGCTGCGGCAGAAAAACCCGCGCGGTTCTGATGATGGACAGCGGCCACGTCGTGCTCTCCGCGCTGCAGACGGAAACCATCGCGCGAAGGCTTTGCGCCGATTATCGCGCGGAAGGATAAGGAGCGTTTATGGCAAGAAAGAAAAAGGGATTGTTGATCGTCGTCTCCGGTCCCGCTGGCGTCGGCAAGGGAACCGTCAACGCGGCGCTGATGCAGAAGCATCCGGAGATCAGAATGTCCGTGTCCGTCACGACGCGCGCGCCGCGTCCCGGCGAAATCGAGGGCGTGCACTACTTCTTCCGCACCAAGGAGGAGTTCGACCGCATGATCGAGGAGGACGCGTTTCTCGAGTATATGCACGTGTTCGGCATGAACTACTACGGCACGCCGAGATCGTTTGTTGAAGCCGAGCGCGAAAAGGGCAACCACGTCATCCTGGAGATCGACGTGC
>JAEEGJ010008118.1_pt1 | contig 29234 bp, 27 predicted proteins | sample 8958761 | NCBI WGS metagenome assembly JAEEGJ01 (sample SAMN16246546, study PRJNA631951) | gut metagenome | biome: gut microbiome; feature: rumen; material: RS-attached | host: Bos | place: Iran: Karaj | collected 2018-10
TGGGGAAAAGGTAGCCCACCAGGCTGCCGGCGTTGCACAGCAGGGACTGGATGGAATAGGCCTGGGCCTTCTGATTCTCGCCCACCATGTCGCCGACCATCATCTTGAACGGCTGCATCGCGACGTTGATCGAGGTGTCGAGGAAGATCAGGGCGAAGAGCCCGAACCACATGGCGCCGTTCAGGCCGAGCAGCAGGCGGCTGCTGAAATTGAGGCTGCCCGCGTTGGGCAGGAAAGCCATCACGAGGACGGCTACGATGGCGCCGACGAGCAGATACGGCTTGCGGCGACCCATCTTGCACCAGGTGCGGTCGGAATATTTGCCGATGAGGGGCTGAACGATCATGCCCATCAGCGGGGGAAGGATCCAGAAGAAGCTGAGCTGGTGCGGATCGGCACCCAGCGTTGCAAAGATTCGGCTGATGTTGGCGCTCTGAAGAGCGTATGCGATCTGCACTCCGAAAAATCCGAAGCTGAGATTCCACATCTGCCAGAATGATAACGAAGATTTTGCGGCCATTGTCAGTGTTATTACGCCGCGAAGATAAAAAGCATTATTTATTTGTTGTTCGCGCGTGCGACGGATTGCGTGGAAAAATAGGATGAATTTTGCGTTTTTCGGGATGAAATTTTAACTTTGGGGTATAGAATTGCCATAAAATGGATAGAAATCGCATTCGCACCGCATCTTGGCTGGTCTTGGTCTTCACCGCCCTCCACGCTTTGATCTGTATCGCCTGCCGTTCCCTGGACGTGGAGGATACGCAGGCCCTGACGCTCCTGACCCTCGCGATGGTGTTCATCCTGTGCAACCAGAGCGGATTCAGGATCTATTTCACCCTGGTCGCGCTGGTCCTCGTGAACGTGCTGGCCTACCTGATCGGCAATGCGCTGCCGACCCTGCTGGAGCCCTTGCTGGGAGAGACGATGTGGGTCCACGCGATCTCGACCTCGGTGACCACGTTCGTCCTGGGCGTGGCCCTCGTGTTCGTTCTGCATCTTCTGTCCGGCAGCCCTGCGTTCAGCCGCGTCCAGGAGAAGGATCTCCCCAGGACCTACCGTGTCCGCTGGGTCGTCCGGCTGGGCAACCGCATCGTGCCGGTCACGACGGACCAGATCGCCTGTTTCTTTTCGGAGGACAAGAGCAATTACCTGATGACGTATGACGGGGAGCGCTACATCGTGGACGCCACGATGGAGACCATCGCGGAAGAGCTGGACCCGGAGCGCTTCTTCCGCATCAACCGCAGCTGCATTCTCGCGCTGGGCGCCATCGAGAGCGCCGTCGTGAACGGCGGCCGCTATATCGTCGAGGTGCACCCGACGCCGGGCGACGTGTCCCTGGTGGTCACACGTTCCCGCGAACACGACTTCCTTCGCTGGCTGGAAAAGAGCTGAGCCTAGAGTTTGTAGTAGCTTCCCAGGATCGCCGCGAACCAGCTCGGCGGGAGGATCTTCTTGAGCGTCACGGACAGGCGCTGCTCCAGGGTGGAGATGATGTAGTGGTAGCGCGGGCGGCGCAGGCGCACGATGCGGCTGATCTTGCCGGCGAGAAATTCCGGCTTCAGGCCGGTGGTCTCGTCGTGCTCGATGCTCGCCAGCGACTTCGCATAAGTCTTATAGACCTCGTAAGCCTGCGGATCGGCGACGCTCTTGCGCTGGGCCGTGAACGCCGTGGCGAAGTCGCCCGGCTCGATCACCACGACCTGGATGCCGAAGGCTTTCGTCTCGAGGCGCAGGGCCTCGCAGTAGCCCTCGATGGCGAATTTCGACGCAGAGTAGAGGCCCTGGAAAGGAAGCCCCATCAGACCGCCTATCGAGCTGAAGCAGATGATCTTGCCACCCCCCTGCCGGCGCATCACGGGCAGTACATAGTGCAGGAAACGCACCATCCCCATCCAGTTCACGTCCATCTGGCGCTCCGCATCCTCCAGGGAGGAGAATTCCAGCGGCCCGCCTATGCCCATTCCGGCGTTGTTAATAAAGACGTCGATGCGGCCTTCGGCCTCCACGACCTGCTTCACCGCCGCCTCGCATTCGGCGGGGTTCTGGGCGTCGGCCTTGATGTAGGTGACGCCGGGCAGCAGGTCGGTCGCCTTGCGGTGGGTGCCATAGACCTTGTGGCCGTCGGCGCTCAGCCGCTCGGCCATCGCACGCCCGAAGCCGGACGTGATGCCGGTGATGAGAATGACCATGCTACTCGATGACGCCGAGTTCGCGGAAGATCTTGGTGAGCTTCTCCACGGCCTCGTCCACCTGCTCGATGCTGTGGGTGGCCATAAGGGCGAAGCGGATGAGCACGTCCTTCTCCGGCACGGCCGGGGCGATCACCGGGGTGATGAACACGCCGGCCTCGTAGGCCATACGCACGATGGTCATCGCCTTGATGGTGTCGCGCACGAACAGCGGGATGATCGGGGACTGGGTGTGTCCGGTGTCGAAACCGCGCTCCTTGAAGGCCTGCTGCGCGTGGCGCGTGACCTCCCAGAGGTGCTCGCGGCGCTCGGGCTCGTTGATCATTATGTCCAGCGCGCAGTTGGCGGCGGCCACGGCGGCCGGCGTCATCGAGGCGCTGAAGATCAGCGAGCGGGAGTTGTGCTTGAGGTAGTTGATCACGGTCTTGTCGCCGGCGATGAAGCCGCCCAGCGAGCCGAAGCTCTTGGAGAAGGTGCCCATTATGAGGTCCGTCTCCTTCGTCAGCCCGAAGTGGCTGGCGGTGCCGGAGCCGTTCTCGCCGATCACGCCGAGGCCGTGGGCGTCGTCCACCATCACGGAGGCGTTGTACTTCTTGCACAGGCGGATGATCTCGGGCAGCGGGGCGATGTCGCCTTCCATCGAGTACACGCCGTCCACCACGATGAGCTTCGGGGCGTTCTTCGGAGTCAGGAAGAGCTTGCGCTCCAGGGTGGTCATATCATTGTGGGGGAACTTGCGCACCTCGGCGAAGCCCAGGCGGCTGCCGTCGATGATGCAGGCGTGGTCCAGGGCGTCCAGGAAGGTATAGCCGCCGCGGAAGCCCAGGCAGCTCACGACGCCCAGGTTCACCTGGAAACCGGTGCTGTAGGTCACCGCCTCGTCCTTGCCCACGAACTTCGCGAGCTTGGCCTCGAGCTCCTCGTGGATGTCGAGCGTACCGTTAAGAAAACGGCTTCCAGAGCAGCTGGTGCCGTATTTTTCTATCGCCTTGATGGCGGCCTCCTTGAGTCGGGGGTCGTCGGAAAGTCCGAGATAGGAATTGGAACCGAACATCAGGACCTTGCTGCCGTCTGCCATTGTGACGACTGGATCCTGACCGGAAGAGATGGGACGGTAATAAGGGTATACGCCCTTCGCCTTCACTTCGTCCGCAAGCGTATATTTGCTGCAGACTTCATTCAAGATTTTCTTCATCAGTTGCGGTTTACTATTTTAGTACGAAGTGCAAATATAAACAATTTCTGCAATTCTGCTATCTTTGTAAAAGATGAGAGAGACGATTGATTTGCCCATCCTGGAGATCGCCGGAGCCGTGAATACGGCGCTGGAGACGTCTCCGTGCCTGGTGATCACGGCGCCGCCCGGCGCCGGAAAATCGACGGTCCTGCCGCTCACGATCCTGGAGGGTTTGTCGTCCGGGAAGAAGATCCTCATCCTGGAGCCGCGACGGCTGGCTGCGCGGCAGATCGCGGAGCGGATGGCCGCGCTGCTGGGCGAGCCGGTGGGCCGGACGGTGGGGTACCGGATCCGCTTCGAACGGCGCGTGAGCGCGGCGACGCGGATCGAGGTGCTCACCGAAGGAATCCTGACGCGGATGCTGGTGGAGGATCCGGCCCTGGAAGGGGTCGGCGTGGTGATCTTTGACGAATTCCACGAGCGGAGCCTGCAGAGCGACGTGGCCCTGGCCTTGACGCGGGAGGCGCAGCAGCTGCTCCGGCCGGACCTGCGCATCGTGCTGATGTCCGCGACGATCGATACGGATGCGCTCTGCGCGGCGCTCGGGGCCCCGTTGCTCGAGAGCAAGGGGCGGATGTTTCCGGTGGAGATCCGGCACACGCCGGAGGAAGCCGGCGAAATGGACGTGGCCGATCGCGTCGCGCACTGGGTGCGTCGCGCCCTCCGCGACCACGAGGGGGACGTTCTCGCGTTTCTTCCCGGGGAGGCGGAGATCCGCCGCTGCGCGGAACAATTGGACGGCGTCTCCGGAGCGAAAGTCTATCCCTTATACGGTCTGCTGCCGCCGGAAGAGCAGCGCGCGGCCATAGCGCCCAGCGCACCCGGTGCGCGGAAAGTGGTCCTCGCCACCCCGATCGCCGAGACCTCGCTGACCATAGAGGGGGTGCGCGTCGTGGTGGACGGTGGCTTCTGCCGGCGGCTGGTCTTCGACCCGCAGAACGCCCTGAGCCGCCTGGAGACGGTGCGCATCAGCCGCGATATGGCGGACCAGCGCAGCGGCCGGGCCGGTCGGGTGGCGCCGGGCGTCTGCTACCGCCTCTGGAGTCCGGCCACGGAAGCCCGGATGGCTGCCACGCGCGTCCCGGAGATCCTCGAAGCGGATCTCGCGGGGACGGTGCTGGACGCCGCCGCCTGGGGCGAAAGCCAGATCGGACGGCTGCCGTGGATCACGCCTCCTCCTCCGGCACACGTCGCCCAGGCGACGCGCCTGCTGGAGTGGCTCGGCGCCCTCGACGAGGCAGGCCGCATCACCCCGCACGGCCGCGATCTCGCCACGCTTCCCTGCCATCCGCGCATCGCGCAGATGCTGCTGCGGGCCGGAGAAAACAGGGCGCTGGCCGCCGACATCGCAGCCTTATTGGAAGAAAAGGACCCGCTGGCCGCGGAGAATGACGCCGCGCTCACCACGCGGCTGGACGCCCTCCGCTCCGCGGGCCGGAGCGGCCGCTGGGGCCGCATCGCCCGCATCGCGGAGCAATACTGTCAGCTCATTCCCGCTGCCGGAAACAAAATGGAAGTTGAGCGCTCCCGACAGCCTTATGCGGTCGGGGCGCTGGTCGGCGCCGCCTACCCCGAGCGCATCGCAAAGGCCCGGCCGGAAGGACGGGGCCATTTCCAGCTTGCGACGGGCGAGCTGGCGGCGGTGAGCCCGGACGACCCCCTTTCCGCCTGCGAGTGGCTCTCGGTCGCCTCGGTAAGCATCCGCCCGGGCGGCGAAGGCCGCATCTTCCTCGCGGCGCCCCTGGATCCGGAAGACCTTCCGGAGCTGATCCGCGGCCGCGAGCGCATCGTCTGGGACAGCAAGGCCGGGGCTGCCCTGGCCCGGCGCGAGCGCCGCATCGGCGGCCTGCTGGTGGACGCGAAACCCCTTTCGGACGGCGTCCGGGAGCAGCTGACGCAGGTCATCTGCGAAGCGGCGCAGAAGGAAGGGACGGCGATGCTCGATTTCTCGGAAGAGGCGGGCAACCTCCAGCGGCGTGTCGCTTCCGTGGCCGCCTGGCACCCCGAACTCGGGCTGCCCGACCTGTCCACCGAGGCGGTCCTCGCCTGTGCCCCGCAGTGGCTGCCGCCCTTCGTGGGCCGCGCCACCACGCTCGCCGAGCTCAAGAAGATCGACCTCTGCGCGGCCTTGTGGACCCTGCTGAGCTACGAACAGCAGCAGGCGGTGGAGCGGCTCGCACCCACCCACATCGCCGTGCCGACGGGCAGCCGCATCCGCCTGGAGTACCGTCAGGGCGCGGAAGCCCCCGTCCTGCGCGTCCGGCTCCAGGAATGCTTCGGCCTGCTGGACACGCCGCGCGTGGACGACGGCCGCCGTCCCGTGCTGATGGAGCTGCTCTCCCCCGGCTACAAACCGGTGCAGCTCACCTCCGACCTGCGGAGTTTCTGGAGCGGGACCTACTTCGAGGTGCGCAAGGAACTGCGCCGGCGCTACCCGCGCCACGCCTGGCCGGACGACCCGCTGGCCGCCGACCCCGTCCGAGGGGTCAAGCGGAATAAATAATTTGCTATCTTTGCGTCCACTATGTATTACGTTTCCAAACGATTCACTCTCGCCGCAAGCCACCGCCTCGAAGTGGACTATCCCACGAAGTGCTCCCGGCTTCACGGCCACAACTACGAGATCGAGGTCTTCTGCAAGGCCGCGGAGCTCGACGCGAACGGGATGGTCGTGGACTTCAAGACCATCAAGGAACGCGTGAGCGACAAGCTCGACCACCGCGACCTCAACGAAGTCCTGCCCTTCAATCCCACCGCGGAGAACCTCGCCCGCTGGATCTGCGACCAGATCCCGCACTGCTACAAGGTGATCGTCCGGGAGACCTCCGACAACACAGCCATCTACGAGCGATGATTACAGAAGAACAAGCCCGGCAGCACATCCGCGAGCTGCTTGAATACATAGGCGAGGACCCCTCCCGCCCGGGCCTGCAGGACACCCCGGACCGTATGATCCGTATGTTCGGGGAGATGTTCCGGGGCTACGACCCGGCGCAGGCGCCCGTCGTCACCACCTTCCCCAACGGGCAGGACGGCATCATCTACGACGATATGGTGGTGGACACCGGCCCCTTCTACTCCGTGTGCGAGCACCACTGCCGGACCTTCTTCGGCGAATACTGGTTCGCCTATCTGCCGAATCCGAAAGGCCGCATCCTCGGGCTGAGCAAGATCGGACGCGTGGTGGACTACTGCGCCGCGCGGCTGCAGGTCCAGGAGCGTCTGGTCCACGACGTCGTCGAGATGCTCACCGAAGCGCTCGGGACCGAGAATCCGCCGCGCGGAATGGCCCTGATGATGCGCGGCCGCCATATGTGCAAGGAGAGCCGCGGCGTGCGCAAGAGCGGCGTGATGACCTCCACCTACCTCACCGGCTCCTTCCGCACCAACGCGCAGACGCGCAACGAATTCCTGTCCTACATCGAAAAAGGCGGTGATGTTTAGGGTCAAGAAAACGATGGAACTGTCTGCGAGCCACCGCATCTCCTTTGCCGGCGGCACGCAGGTCGAACCGTTGCACGGGCACAACTGGAAGATCACCGTGTACTGCGCGGCCGAAGAGCTCGACGCCGACGGGATGGTGGTGGACTTCTGCGACATCGAGAAACGCATCTGCGGCTATCTCGACCACGGCGACCTCAACGCCCTGCTGCCCTTCAATCCCACCACCGAAAACCTCGCCCGCTGGATCTGTGAGCAGATCCCCCAGTGCTACAAGGTGGAGGTGGAGGAGTCTCCGGGCAACGAAGCCTCCTACGAGAAATGACAAAGCTATGGGCCTGCGGATAGCCATCGTAGGCGGCGGGGCGGCCGGGTGCTTCTGCGCGATAAGCGTGAAGCGGCGGCTGCCGGATTCCGACGTCACCCTCTTCGAGGCGGGACCGAAACTCCTGGCCAAGGTGGCCGTCACCGGCGGGGGCCGGTGCAATCTGACGAATTCTTTCCGCGACGTGGAGCGCCTCGCCGAGGTGTACCCCCGCGGCGAGCAGGTGATGAAACGCGCCCTGCGGGTGCTCAGCCCGGAGGATACGCAGCGCTGGTTCGAAGCGGAAGGGGTCCGGCTGGTCACTCAGGAGGACCAGTGCGTGTTCCCGGCCAGCCAGGACGCGATGCAGATCGTGCGCACGCTGGAGCGCTGTCTGCGGCAGGAAGGCGTCCGCGTCCGCCTCAACACCCCCGTGGAGCATATCGAAGACCTGGAGGCCGACAAAGTGGTCGTCGCGGTGGGCGGGAGCTCCCGCGAAAGGCTGGAACGGCTGCTGCCGGCGGGCGTCGCCGTGACCGACTGCGTGCCGTCGCTGTTCACCCTGAAAGTGCCCGACGCGGGACTGCGCGCCTTGATGGGGACGGTGGTGGAGCAGGCGGCCCTGAGCCTCGCCGGGACGAAATTCCGCGCAGCGGGCACCCTCCTGCTGACGGACTGGGGCGTGAGCGGCCCCGCCACGCTGCGGCTCTCCTCGTATGCCGCCCGCCACCTGGCGGGAAACGGCTACGGCGGCACGTTGCTGGTGAACTGGCTCGACGCCCCCGAGGCGCAGGCCCGGGAATGGATCGCCGCCGCGGCCGCCGCGAATCCGCAGAAACAAGCCGCCAGCACGCCTCCGGAAGGGATTACCGCCCGGCTCTGGCGCCATCTGCTGGGACGCGCGCAGCTGCGCGATGACCTCCGCTGGGCGGAGTTCGGCAGCAAGGGCGCCGCGCGCCTGGCCGCAACGCTCACGGCCGACGCCTATCCGGTCGCCGGCCGTGCCCGTTTCAAAGAAGAATTCGTTACCTGCGGCGGGGTGGACCTGTCCGGTCTCAACCTGAACACCCTGGAATCAAAGGTCTGTCCGGGGCTTCATTTCGCCGGCGAGGCGCTCGACGTGGACGCCGTCACGGGAGGCTTCAACCTCCAGGCGGCCTGGTCCACCGCGGCCCTCGTCGCAGCCGCGCTATAAGCTACGGCCGCGGGCCGAAAGCGGGACGCGGCGCCACCAGCGGCTCGCCCATCGCCGAATTCTCGGCGTCGGCCTCATCGAGCTTCCACACCATAAACTCCGGCTTGGCCGCCGTGTAGGGCGTCCATTCGCCGCCGTCCGGCCCGTTCGGGTCGGCGTATTTGGCGAAATTGGACCAGGCGGTCAGCATCCGCTCGGAGAGGTCCCAGTCGCCCTGGGTCCAGGGCCGCCAGCAATGCTCCAGCGACTTGAACACGAACCACAGGTCGGAGGAGTGGAAAGCGCCTTTGAGCTGATCCTCGGGGTGGGAGCCGTCGTCCGGCAGCGGGCGCGCGAACTGATAGGCATAGGCTTTGCCGCCCATCTGCTCGCGGTTGAGGCAGAAGGCGCCGATCTGGTCGCGCATATTGCCGGAATCGTTGAGCGTATAGCCGATCATATAGGGGATCTGCGCCAGCGTACCGTCCAGGCAGGCCTCGTCGAAGGTCTCGGGGAGCACATAGCCGTCGACATACGGGGCGATGGGCATTGCGGACAGGATGCTGCGCTTGCCCGTGACGTTGGTGTAGAGCGTGCCCATCGCGAAAATGGTCTCCGTCGAGGCCCGGCGAAGGGAGGCGAGGTCCTTGAGATTGGCCCAGTCGGTCACCTCTTTGACGGATTTCTCGGCGTCGGCGAGGGAGGTCATCGGCTGCGGCGGATTCGCCAGGCCGCTGCCGCTCATTATGACCGCCTTGTTGTACAGGCCCTTGGTCAGCGGCGAGGCGCTGAGGAACTTGACGCTGCGCGAACCGGCGCTCTGGCCGAAGATCATGACGTTGTCCGGGTCGCCGCCGAACTGCGCGATGTTGCGCTTCACCCACTTCAGCACCTCGATCTGGTCGAGCGTGCCCCAGTTGCCGGTGGCGTGCTCCGGGTCCTCCGCGGACAGCTCCGGATGGGCGAAGAAGCCGAACGGACCCACGCGGTAGTTGAAGGACACCAGCACGACGTCTTTCCCGGCCCAGGCCTTGCCGTCAAACTCGGGCTCGCTGCCCCAGCCTTCGCGCAGGCCACCGCCGAAGATCCACACCGCCACGGGGAGTTTCTTGTCCACCTGCCCGGGGGCCTTGGTCCAGACGTTCAGATAGAGGCAGTCCTCGCTGTAGGGGGCTTCGTCGCCATAGCCCCATTCGGTGGTGTAGCCGCCGGGATAATGGGCCGCCTGGAACGGCGGATGGCCGAATTTGTCGCAGATCCGCACGCCCTCCCAGGGCACGACGGGCTGCGGGGCGCGCCAGCGGTTCTCGCCGATGGGCGGAGCGGCATACGGGATACCGCGATAGACGGTCACGCCGGGGGCGTCGTCCAGGGCAACACCCTGGATCTGACCGCCCTCGATGGACAGGACGGGGTTTTCCGGAACGGATGCGCACGCGGCCATCGCCAGCGCGCCAAGGAGGATCAAAAGCTTTTTCATAGCACCTAAGTTACCAAGAGAAAACGGGACCTGCAAGAGGCCGGAAAAAAAGTGCTATAAATAAAAGGAATTATTTTTTTCTTATCTTTGCAAAGATGATGCGTCACAATACCATATGCTGGCTGGGAAGCCTGGTCGCCGCCGTTCTGCTGGCGGCGGGCTGCGGCATCCTGCACCAGTCGTCCGAGGAGAAGCGGGCCGAGGAGGCGCGCATCGCCGCGCTGGTACAGGAGCAGCTGGACGCGCAGCGGTATGAGATCACGATCCAGTTCATGCAGCCCCGCCGGGGTGCCCAGCAGTCCGTGACCTCCCATTATTTCATCAGGGTGGACGGGACGCACCTCCGCTCGTCCCTGCCGTATGTGGGCGTCGCGTACAGCATTCCCTATGGCGGCGGCAAGGGTTTGTCCTTCGATTCGGAGATCGACGAGTACGCCGAGGACACCTCCCGCGGCGACCGCCGTCGCATCATCTTCGCGACGGACAACGAGGAGGATTACATCGTCTATCGCCTGACCGTTTTCAACAACGGCCACGCCGACCTCGAGGTTTCGTCCCGGAACCGCGAATCCATCAGCTACCGCGGCTTCCTCGATCCCGACTCTTTCCCGGAAGAAGAATAGTCTTTTTTTCAGCCGATCGCTTGCGGGGGAAAAATATTCTTCGTACATTTGTATCGTGAACGATATAAATGACAAGCATATGGCACAGATTTACGATTTTAAAGCCCTGAGCAACAAGGGAATGGAAGTGGACTTCGCGCAGTTTGAAGGCAAAGTCCTGATGATTGTCAACACCGCATCCAAGTGCGGTTTCACCCCGCAGTATGACGGCCTGGAGGCCCTCTACCAGAAATATAAGGACCAGGGAATGGTCATCGTCGGCTTCCCCTGCGACCAGTTCGCCCACCAGGAGCCCGGCTCCGACGAGGAGATCGCGGAGTTCTGCCGTCTCAACCACGGCGTCACCTTCCCGCTGATGGGCAAGATCGAGGTGAACGGCGCCAACGCGCACCCCGTCTATGAATACCTTAAGGAGCAGGCGCCGACCGAAGAGTACAAGGGCCTCAAGGCCAAGGCGGCCGCGACCCTGTTCAAGAGCATCAGCAAGAGCGTCGAGAAGGACAGCGACATCAAGTGGAATTTCACCAAGTTCCTCGTCAACCGCGACGGCACCGTGATCAAGCGTTTCGCCCCGACCACGACGCCCGAGGAGATGGAGAAGGATATCCGGGAAATGCTATGAGCAAACCCGAGTTCCTGCTGGACAACCAGCTCTGTTTCAGGCTCTACACGGCGTCGAGACTCATCACGCAGGAGTACCACCCGCTGCTCTCCGCGTTTGGGTTGACCTACCCCCAGTACCTGGTCCTGCTGGTGCTATGGGAGAAGGACGCCCAGCCGGTCAACGACATCGCCAAGCGGCTCTACCTGGAGACCAACACGGTCACCCCGCTGCTGCAGCGGATGGAGAAAGAAGGCATCCTGGAGCGCCGGAGAGGCAAGACGGACGCCCGCCAGATGATCGTCTCCCTGACCCGGAAGGGGCTGGAGCTCCAGGACAGGCTCTCCGACGTCCCTTTCGCCATCGGCGGCGCCGTCACCTGTGAGAGCGTCAACGCAGAGACCGCATCGGACGTATTCCGGACACTGGACGACATCATCGACAAACTGCACAACAAAGGATAGCGGTGGACCGTTCTAAGCAGATCATACGCACCAGCGTCGTCGGCATCGTCGCCAACGTCCTGCTGGCGGGTTTCAAAGCCCTGGTCGGTCTCCTGGCGCACTCCGTGGCCATCGTGCTGGACGCCGTCAACAACCTCAGCGACGCGCTCTCCAGCGTCATCACCATCATCGGCACCAAGCTCTCGGTGCGCCCGGCCGACCGAAAACATCCTTTCGGCTATGGCCGCGTGGAGTATTTCACCGCCATCATCATCGCCGTCATCGTCCTCACGACGGGCATCACTTCGCTGATCGAATCCGTCAAGAAGATCATCGACCCCACCCAGCCGGAGTACACCACCGTGACCCTCGTCGTCATCATCGTGGCCATCCTGACCAAGCTGGTGCTGGGATGGTATGTACGCCGCCAGGGAAAGAAGCTCGACAGCGATGCGCTGACCGCCTCCGGCTCCGATGCGCTGTTCGATGCCGTGATCACGCTGGCGACCCTGATTTCCGCCGGGATCATGCTCATCTGGAACGTGTCTCTGGACGGATACCTCGGAGCGCTGATCTCCCTGGTCATCATCAAGGCCGGCGTCGAGATGCTGGCATCGCCCGTCAACCAGTTGCTGGGCGCCCGCGTCTCCCCGGACCTGATCCACGAGATCAAGACGGAAATCCTGGAAATGGAAGGCGTACAGGGGGTGTTCGACATCATCCTGCACGGCTACGGCCCCAGCCTGTCCATCGGCTCGCTGCACATCGCCGTACCCGACACGATGACTGCCCACCAGATCCACGGCCTGACCCGGAAGATCACGGAGATGATGCTCGTCCGCCACGGCATCGTGATGACGGTGGGCGTCTATGCCAACGCCACCGGATACAGCCGGAGCGCAGAACTGCAAGATGCCGTCGTCCGGACTCTGTCGCGCCAGGAGCACGTCCTGCAGGTCCACGGCTTTTATCTCTATGACGATGAGAACCGCGTGTCCGTCGATGTCGTCCCCGACCTGTCAGTCACCGACGACGAGGCCTTCACGCAGAAGCTGCTGGAGCTGTTGAAGCCGGTTCTCCCGGACCAGCGGATCAGTATCGTCATCGATCACAATTACAGTGACTAAGGAGCTGGATTGAGGAGCGGGGCGATCTCGTTTTCGAAAATGCTGCGCGCGATGATCCTGTAGTGCGGGTGGTAGGCGTTCTCGAAGGCCGGGCTGTGGTGGAAGATATAGTTCCCTTCAGCCATCAGGGCTTCGATCTGCCGCAGATCCTCTTCACAATCGGGAATGTTCGGAAAGTCGTGACGGATGACCGCCGCGACTTTCCGCCATTTTCGGGTCCATTGCTCCGGCGTCATGTTCTGCTTCGCATTGGCGCTGCGGACAAAGGCGTCCAGAAGTGCCTCCTCCGTAATCAAGGAATCCAGCAAAACGGAAAGATCCACGCGGATGTAATTGCCCTGGTCTCCGACCGGCTCGAAGCGCTGCGCCGGAATGGCATACGCGCCGCTGCTCACATCTGCCGAGTAGCCCGCCAGTTCCGAGACCAGATAATCCCGCGCCGCGTCCGGATTGGGGATGAGGTGTTCCGGTCCCAGCTTGTCCTGACAGAAACTTTTATAGATGTCCTGCACGCGGGTTTCCGGGTAGGCCGACAGCAGGCCGGTAATGGCCGTATTGATGCGCTGGCCGCAGGAAGACGCCGCCACTGCCAGCGCCAGGCAGGTCAGAAGTCCCGGGAAGAAATACCTTTTCATGCCTGGGCGACATTTTTCTTTCCTTTGAGCCAATGCTCCTTGAGCCATTCGCGGACCGGCTCGTCATAGGCTTTTTGCAAGCCCCAGGCAATCAGAATGGCCATCAGGAGGACGCCAAGGGCCACGGCAACGTGCTGCCACAGCGGGGCGTCCTGGTGCTGCACTGCCCAATCCATCTGCATATAGATGAGCGGGTAGTGCGTGATGTAAATGGGATAGGAAATGCCTCCCAGCCACTTGCAGATGGCGGTGCTTCGGGCGTCGGTGGTCCTGGAACCGGCGCCGGCGAGGACGATGACCGGGAAGAGCAGCAGGATGCAGAGGGCCTGGTAGAGGCCGTCGGCGACGCCCTGCTTGCCGCCGATGCAGGGCATCGCCAGCAGGGCGACGATGGCCAGGCCGCACCACCAGAAGCCGCCCTTGAGGTGGATCGGAGAGCCGCTGGGGTTGTTCTCACTGCGATGCGAGGGCAGGATGCGGGAAATCAGCAGGCCGCAGAGGAAGGGATAGAGCAGCCGCGTGAAAGCGATATAGATCTGCTGGGCGCTCAGGCTCCAGCCGCCGATGATGTTGTATTGCGGACCGTCCGGGAAGAGCCTGAATACGTCCCATCCCAGCGTCAGGTCCAGGGTGAAGAAGGCGCAGCAGGCGCAGAGGATGGCCAGCGCGATCTTGGGCAGACGCCGCAGGACAAAAGCGTAGAGGACATTGCCGATGTACTCCAGCGTGAGGGTCCAGACCGGGCCGTTGAAGGAATTGAGTTCTCCCCAGCCGCGGATGTCCAGCCCCGTGCCGCAGGGAATGATCAGCAGGCCCATCACCAGGCACAGCGCAAACTTCCAGAGCTCCACTTCCTGCGTCTGGGGGAAGGCGTTGCCGGAGAAGAAGAACAGCGCCGCGCCCACCAGCGTGCCGGCGATCACCATAGGATGCAGGCGCGTCAGACGGCGCTTGAAGAAACCCCAGGTGGTCATCTTGTCCCAGCGGTCGTCGTAGGCATAGCCGACGACAAAGCCGCTCAGCACGAAGAAGAAGTCCACCGCGAGGTAGCCGTGATTGACGATTTGGAAAGCAGCTCCCTTGCTGTACGTCTCGAAGAGGTGGAAGATCACCACCATCAGCGCCGCCACGCCGCGAAGCCCGTCCAGGATCTCATAACGGGGTTTGGAGGCCAGGTACACGTTCTTTTTTGCCATATCGCAAAGATAGCAAAATATACGTGGGCGGACAAAAACGCCTACTCTTGCTTTCCTTTGAAGGTAAAGCCGGCTTTTTCCACGGCGGCACGGATGTCGTCCTCGGCCGCCTTGCCTTTGATTATCAGCGTCTTGCGGGAGGCGCTGGCTTCGGCGGATTCAATCCCCGGGATCGCCCTGACGGCACCCGCCACCTCGGATTCGCAGTGGCTGCAGTGCATCCCCTCGACGGTATAGACGGTGGCGTCGGCGGCGACTTTCCCGTGGAAGAAGCGGCCGAACCATTTCGCCCCCAGGGCGAAGAGGATCAGCAGCACCAGCAGGACGGAGCAGACGAGCTTGAAGACGCCCGGTCCTTCCTCCGCACAACAGTCGGCCTGGCCCGCCAGCGGGGTGATCCGGATGCCGACGGCGTTGATCAGCAGTCCGAACAGGATGGAGAAGCTCACGATGACCAGCAGGTACAGGATCGTGAAACGCTTCCCCAGCGACTTGCGGACCACCAGGATGGAGGCCATATTGACGGCCGGCCCCGCCATCAGCATAACCAGCGCCGCGCCGGGCGACAGCCCCTTCATAATCAGCGCCGCCGCCACGGGGATGCTTCCGGTGGAACAGATATACATAGGCACGGCTACGATCAGGATGACCAGCATCTGCAGCAGGGGGTTGGACCCGAAATGCAGGAAGAACTCGTCTGGAACGGCCACCTGGATCAGCGCCGCCAGCAGCAGGCCGACGATCAGGCGCGGTCCGATGTCCTCCATCATCTCGAAGAAGGCGTAGCGCAGCACGCGCCATATCTTGCTGCCGCTCTCCACGTGGCAGGCGCTCTGCATCGCCTCGCTCTCCGCGTCCTCCCGGACGAAACGGTTCACCAGCAGGCCGCCGCACACGCCGGTCACCAGCGCCGCGACGGGGCGGACGACGGCGAAGGCCAGCCCGAGCACGGAGTACGTGGCCAGGATGGAGTCGATGCCCGTCTGCGGCGTCGCGATCAGGAATGAAGCCACGGCGCCCTTGGACGCCTTCTCGTTCTTGAGCCCGATGGCCGTCGGGATCACGCCGCAGGAGCAGAGCGGCAGCGGGATCCCCAGCAGGGCGGCGAAGAGCACCGAGAACTTGTTGTCCCGCGAGAGATAGCGGGCATAAAACTTCCCGGGCACGAACACGTGCAGCAGCCCGGCTATCAGGAAACCCAGGAGCAGGTACGGACTCATCTCGCCCGTGACCATCAAAAGGGATTGAAAGAATTCACGCATAACGAGGGCAAAGATATCGCCCCCTGTCTGCAACCGGGTTGCAAATGTGCGTTGTTATGTATTTGCGAAGCTTTTACGTATATTTGTGCATGATGCATTTCAAACACTGGCAGCTCGGACTGTTGTTGCTCGGCTGTATTATCGTATCCTGTTCCGCCATGGGTAAGACGCCTGTATTCAAAAACACCAAGTGGACGGCCATCCAGGAGGAGTTCGTCGCCGATGCCGGCACGATGACCATCACGCACACGCTGGAGTTCACTTCGGCCAAAGACGTCGTGGTCTCGGAAAAGACCCGGATGCCCTCGTATCCTGCGATGTACGTGAATCCCGACGGGACGATAGACACAATGCCCGGCTGGTCTTCAGAGCACAGCAAGCAGGGTACGTACGAGATCAAGCGCGATACGCTGATCATCACGACGGAGGATGGTACCGTGACGGAATACGCCATCAAGGCCGACGGCACCTTCACCTACGAACTGCCCTACGGCGCCGTCATCGAGTTCTCGCGCGTCGTCGAAGAGTAATGGGATCTCTCCCGTACGCCGGAAAACTGAAATGCCGCGCTGAAAAGCGCGGCATTTGCGTCCGATACTTACTGCGGAGAGGACGAGATTCGAACTCGTGGTACGCTTGAGGCGTACGTCGGTTTAGCAAACCGGTGGTTTCAGCCACTCACCCACCTCTCCAGTCCTTCGCCTCGGTCTCCAAACTTGGATCTCCGTGTCGTTCGGGATGGCAAAGTTACAATAAAAACTTTGTTTTCCAACTTTTTTGCCCTTATTTGGCTATCTTTGTGTGCTATGAAGCGCCTGCTGATCATCACCTACTATTGGCCCCCGACCGGTGGTTCGGGCGTCCAGCGTTGGGTGAAATTCAGCAAGTATCTCCCGGAGCAGGGCTGGCAGCCCGTCGTCTATACCCCGGAGAATCCGGAGCAGCTGGCGCGCGACGGGAGCCTCCTGCAGGACGTCCCCGCCTGCGCCGAGGTCATCAAGCGCCCCATCAAGGAGCCGTATGCGATCTACCGCCGCCTGACCGGCGGCAAAGCGGGACAGGAAGTCAATCCAGTCAACGCCCAGCGCAAGAACTGGAAGCAGCGCCTGTCGCTGTGGATCCGGGGCAACTGCTTCGTGCCCGACCCCCGCGTCAGCTGGGTGCGGCCGTCGGTCCGTTTCCTGAAGAAATACCTTGCGGAGCACCCCGTGGACGCCGTCGTGACCACGGGCCCGCCGCACTCCGTGCACCTCATCGGCCGCGGGCTCAAAAGAGCCCTCGGGCTGCATTGGATCGCCGATTTCCGGGATCCGTGGACGGAAATGTTCTATTACAAGCACCTCAATCTGAGCCCCGCCGCAGACCGCCGGCACCACCGCCTGGAGCAGTCCGTGCTGGACGAGGCGGACACCGTGATCAGCGTCAGCCCGCCCGTCCGCGACGACTTCCAGGCGAAGACGAAGACCCCCGTGGTGTTGATTACGAACGGCTTTGACGAAGACGATTTCGGCGATGGAATTGTACCGAACCAGCCGCAAAAGAAATATCGCCTGGTACATACGGGATTATTTGCTGCAGACGGCAACCCGTTGAATCTCTGGGACGCCCTGGCGGCGCGCTGCGAGGCCGACCCGGCTTTCCGCGCACGCCTGGAGATCCGCCTGGCGGGCAAGGTGGACGCCGCCGTCACGGAGGCGATCCGCGCCCGCGGCCTGGGCGACAACCTGGTGGACCTGGGCTACCTCCCCCACGACGAGACGGTGCGCGAACAGCGCGCCGCCGACATCCTCCTGCTGCCGCTGCGGCGTGAGCCGGAATACGCCAAGGTCCTGCCCGGCAAGATCTTCGAATACCTCGCGGCGCGGCGCCCGGTACTGGGCATCGGCCAGCCGGACGGCGCCGCGGCCCGGATCCTGCGCGACGCCGGAGCCGGAGATATGTACGACTGGGACGAGCGGGACGCGCTCCTCGCCTTCCTCGACGCGGAGCACCCGCAGACGACCGATATCGGGAAATACTCCCGCCGCGCCCTGACGGCGCAACTCACACAGATACTGCCATGAAGAAAAAGATAATCCTGTTCGCCGGCATCGTGGTCGGCCTCCTTATCCTCTCCTACGCCTATGTGCCGCAGGTACTCAGCGGCAAGATCGTCAACCAGAGCGACATCTCGGGCTGGCAGGGGATGTCCCGCGAGATGATGACCTGGAACGCCGCCCACCCCGACGACCAGACGGCCTGGACCGAATCGATGTTCGGCGGAATGCCGACCGCCACGATCCACGCCTCCACGAAGGGCGACTGGACGCAGAAAATCTATGATTTCCTGCTTCTGGGCCGCCGCCCGGCGACCTATCTGTTCATCTCCCTGCTCGGCGCCTGGCTGCTGATGCTCGCATTGGGAATCCATCCCCTCGTGGCCGTCGGCGGCGCCATCGCCGTGACCTTCTGCGCCTACAACCTGCAGATCATCCAGGTCGGCCACAACACCAAGATGCAGGCCCTCGCCTTCCTCCCCTGGGTCCTCGCCGCCCTGATTTTCACTTATAACCAGATTAAAAGGGATAAGTGGTTCGCCCGTACCTTGCTGGGAGCGGCGCTGTTCGGGCTGGCGATGAGCTTCCAGGTCAAGGCCAACCACCCGCAGATCACCTACTACCTGGCCCTGCTGATCCTGATCTACGTTATCGTCCTGGTGGTCTCGATCTGGAAAGAGCGCAAATGGGCCCGCTTCTTCACGGCATCGGCCCTGCTGCTCGTGCTCGGCGTCGCCGGCATCGCGACCAACGCCACCAAGCTCCTCCCGACGATGGAATACACCCCGTACTCCATGCGTGGCGGCAGCACGGCCGCATCGGAAGGCGGCGACGGCGCCAAAGGCCTGGACCTCGACTACGCCACCGCGTGGTCCTACGGCTGGGAAGAACTTCCGAACCTGCTGATCCCCAACTTCAACGGCGGATCGTCCTCCGGGCCGGTCAACCCGAAACACTCCGCGACCTACGAACTGCTCAAGCAGGCCGGCCAGCCGAACCTGAGAGAAATCTCGAAACACTTGCCGCTCTACTGGGGCCCGCAGCCGTTCACGGCCGGACCGATGTATATGGGCGCCATCACGCTGTTCCTCTTCGTGCTGGGCCTGTACCTGTATAAGGGGAAAGAAAAATGGTGGCTGGTGGCGGGGACCGTGCTCGCCGTGCTGCTCGCCCTGGGCAGCCACTTCCTCGCTTTCACGAAGTTCTTCTACAACGTGGCGCCGCTGTACAACAAATTCCGGACGGTGTCGATGGCCCTGACGGTGTTGCAGTTCACCCTCCCTATGCTGGCGTTCCTCGTGCTGAACCGCCTCGTGCGGGAACCGGAAGCGGCGGCGCGTTTCCGCCAGAAGGGCTGGATCGCCGCGGCGGTCACCGGCGGCTTCTGCCTGCTGTGCGCGCTGTTCCCCGGCATCGCGGGAAGCTTCACCGGCAGCGTGGACGCGGGACAGCCGGACATCCTCATCGACGCCCTGGCGGAAGACCGCCGCTACCTCCTGTCGATGGATGCACTGCGCTCGCTGCTGCTGATCGCCGCCAGCTTCGCGCTGCTCTGGTGGGGTACGTCCGTGCCGAAATCGGCCGCCGAGACCTTCCGGTCGCATCCTGAAATGGCCCGGCGCCGGGCGCTGACGGCCGCGCTGCTCGTCTCGCTCCTGGTCCTGCTGGACCTCGGGCTCGCCGGCAAGCGTTACCTGAAGGCCTCCGACTTCGTGTCGCCGCGCGCCTTCCAGAGCCAGTTCGAGCAGCGCATCGCGGATAAGGAAATCCTCAAGGACACGGACCCGTCCTACCGCGTGCTCGACCTCTCGGTCAACATCTTCAACGATTCCCACCCGTCCTACTGGCACAAGAACATAGGCGGCTACTCCCCGGCCAAGCTCCAGCGCTACCAGGAATTCATCGAGAGCACGCTCTCCGGCGAGATCACCCAGCTCATCAAGGCGATGAACAACACGAAGACGATCCTCGACGCGGAGAATGCGCTCGAGGAGATGTATCTTCCGGGCCTCGCCTCGCTCAACTGCCGCTACATCATCCTGGACGGCGAACTCCCGCCGCTCCGCTATCCCCACGCCAAGGGCAACGCCTGGTTTGCGGAGACGGAGGGCGATGCCGCTGCCGCCTCCGTCGAGTTGACCTCATACGCTCCGAACGAGCTGCGCTACCGCTACAACAGCCCGGAGGCCGCACGGATGGTGTTCAGCGAGGTCTATTATCCCGTGGGATGGACGCTGAAGGTGGAGGACACGGGCGAAGAACTGCCCATCGAACTGGAAGGTACGCTGCTGCGCGCGGCGAAGGTCCCTGCCGGCGAACACACGCTGGTGATGCGCTTCGATCCGCCGTCCTACCGTCGCGGCGAGGCGATCTCCCGCGCGACATCCATCCTGCTCATACTCGCCGTTCTCGGCGCGTTAGGGATTCAGTTTGCGCGTAAGCGCGACGAAGTCCTCGACGCTTAGGCGCTCGGCGCGCAGGTCGAAGACGGGGTCGGTGGTGTCGAAATCCGCCGGAAGCAGCGGCTTCAGCGCGTTGCGGAGCGTCTTGCGCCGCTGGTTGAACGCCGTTTTTACGACCGTCTTGAAGGATTTCTCGTCGCAGCCCAGTTCGGTGCGGCCGTTGCGCCGCAGGCGGATCACGGCCGACTGCACCTTGGGCGGCGGACTGAAGGCGCCGGAGCCCACGCTCATCACATAATCGATGTCGTACCAGGCCTGGAGCAGCACCGAGAGGATGCCGTAGGTCTTGCTGCCGGGCCCCTCGGCGATGCGCTCTGCGACCTCCTTCTGAATCATACAGACTACCTCCGGGATCCGGTCCTTGTCGTCCAGGATCTTGAAGAAGATCTGCGAGGAGATGTTATAGGGGAAATTGCCGATCACGCGATAGGGTCCCGGAAACAGTCTGTGGATGTCAAGGCGCAGGTAATCAGCCTGATACAGCCGTCCCTGCATCCCCGGGAAATGGGTCAGCAGATAATCCACCGACTCCCCGTCCAGCTCCACCAGCTTCAGGTCGATGTCCTCGCGCTGCAGCAGGTACTGCGTCAGCACGCCCATCCCTGGTCCGATCTCCAAAACATCCCGTACCCTGTCAGGGGCAGGAACTGCCACCGACAAGCTGTCCGGGTTGCTTCGGAGCGGAGCGACGCAGGGGGTTTCGGGGGGAACGCCCCCCGTATCTTGGGACAAGGCGGCAACAATTTTTTGAGCGACCATCAAGTCGGTCAAAAAATGTTGCCCAAGGGCCTTTTTGGCGCGAACTTCCATTTATCCAAGCTTTTCGGCGAGGCGGCCGGCGAGCTCGACGAAGGCGAGACCGTCCGGGCGGCTGCCCAGCGCGACGGGCTCGCCGGCGTCGCCGCTCTCGCGGATGCCCTGCACGAGCGGGATGCGGCCGAGCAGCTCGATGCCGAGCTCGTCCGCCATCTGCGCGCCGCCGTCGCGGCCGAAGATGTAGTATTTCTCGTCGGGATGCTCCTCCGGGGTGAACCAGGCCATATTCTCGATCAGGCCGAAAATGGGACGGCCTACGTTCTCGTTGCGGAAGAGGTTGACCCCCTTCTCCACGTCGGCGAGCGCCACGGTCTGCGGCGTCGTCACGATCACGGCCCCCTCCATCGGGATGTCCTGCACGAGGCTGATGTGGATGTCGCCCGTGCCCGGGGGCATATCGATCAGCAGGAAGTCGAGCGGACCCCACTTGACCTGCAGGATCATCTGCTTGAGGGCGCTGCACGCCATAGGGCCGCGCCAGATGAGGGCCTGCCCCCGCTCCGCGAAATACCCGATGGACATCCACTTGACGCCGTATTTCTCCAGCGGGATGAAGAGCTCCTTGCCTTCCTCTTCGCCCTCTTCCGCCTCGGGTACGGAGCCTTCCGTCCCCGTCATCACGGGCACGGACGGGCCGTACACGTCGGCGTCCGCGAGGCCGACCTTATAACCCAGCCGCGCCAGCGCGCAGGCGAGGTTCACGGCCACGGTGGACTTGCCGACGCCGCCCTTGCCGGAAGCGATGCCGACGATGTGGCGGACCTCGGCGAGCTGGTCCAGACCGAGCTCCAGGTTCTTTTTCTTCGGTTTTTCGTCTTCGACCACGACGGTCTTGACCTCGGCGGTCACGGAGGCGGGCAGGTGGCGGATCAGCGCCGCGCGGGCGCTGCCGATGAGGTACTCCGCCAGCGGGTCGCGCCGCTTCGGAAAGGCGAGTGTGACGACGACGCGCTCAGCGTCGATCGCGATGTCCTGCACCATCCCCAGTTCCACGATGTCGCGGTCCTGCCGGGCGGGATGGCGCACTTCCCGCAGGGCCTGCAAAATATCTTCCCGGGTCATCATCAGTTCTTGACCAGATTCATTTCATTGAGGAGGTAGCCGGCGCCGGCATATTTGTCGAGCATCAGGAGGACATAGCGGATGTCCACGCAGATGCAGCGCTGGAGGTCGGGATCGAAGAGGACGTCCCCGCTCATCGCCTCCCAGTTGCCGTCGAAGGCGAGGCCGATCAGGTTGCCGTCAGCATCCATCACGGGGCTGCCGGAGTTGCCGCCCGTAATGTCCAGGTTGGTCAGGAAGCAGACGACCATCTCGCCGCTCTTGTCGGCATACTGGCCGTAGTCCTTCTTCTCGTAGATCTCCTTGAGCTTCGAAGGCACGCGGAATTCATAATTGTCCGGATCCTCCTTCTCCATCACGCCCTTGAGGGTCGTGTAGTACTTGTAGAGGACGCCGTCCTTGGGCTCGTAGCTCATCACGGTGCCGTAGGTGAGGCGGCAGGTGGAGTTGGCGTCGGGATAGCTGGGCTCGCCCTTCTTCCACTCGAGCAGGGCGGCGGCATAAGCCTTGGAGGCCTCGGATAGGGCCTGGCTGTGCGAGCGGATCTCGGCGTTGAGCGGAGCGATGGCGTCGACGCACGCCTTGTACAGCTGGATGGCGGGATCGGCGGCCAGCAGCTTGGCGGTGACGGGCTTGGCGCGCAGCTTCTCCGGAGAGGTGAAGATGCTCTTCTTGAAGAGGTTGTCCACGTATTTGCGGGTGTCCATCGACAGGATGCTCTTGCCGTTGAGGGTGATCGCGTCGGCGGGATTGACGTTCGCCTTGTAGTGGTCGATCATCGCGATGGCGACGTCGCGGTCCAGGCCGGCATCGTAGTCCTTGTATTCCTCGCAGACGGCGTCCAGGAACTCGGCGTAGATCTTCTGCTCGTCGAAGTCGGCGTCGGGATTGCTCTCGCGCGTTTGGGCGATGAGCTCGGGAAGGCTGTTGACCGTGGAGGCGAAGGAGATGAGCTCGATGCGGCCGAGGCTCTCGTTGAGCAAGTTGCCCTTGAGGTTGGCTTCACGGGTGGCGGCCACGTTCTCCGCGATGCGGTCGATGGCGTCGCCCCAGACGGCCTTGCGGGCCGGGTCGGCGTTGATCCAGGCGGTCAGCTCGCGCTCCTTCTGCTCCTCGCGCGGAATGATGTCGAGGGCCTCGAAGGCTTCCTTCTCGCCTATCCATTTCTTCCAGCCGTTGGAGGAGCTGGAATACTTGCTGGCGTACTGCAGGCCGATCTTTTCGTCGGCGCGCATCGCGGCCCAGAGGACGTCCTGGCGCACGCCGCGGGCGGCGATGCGGACGTCGTTGTTGTCCAGCATATTCTGGAGCTGTGCGGCGGTCTGGAAGCGCTGCGTGCTGCCCGGGTAGCCCATAATCATAGCGAAGTCGCCTTCCTGCACGCCCTTCAGGGAGATGTTGAGGAATTGGCGCGGGCGCATCGGGACGTTGTCGGGGGAATAGTCGGCGGGCTCGTTGTCAGGACCGGCATAGACGCGGAACATCGAGAAGTCGCAGGTGTGGCGCGGCCACTCCCAGTTGTCCGTGTCGCCGCCGAACTTGCCGGCGGATGCCGGCGGGGCGCCCACGAAGCGCACGTCGCGGTAGATCTTGGAGACGATCAGGTAGAAGACGTTCTCGTTGTAGAAGCTGACGATGCGCACCTGGCAGTTGGGATTCTCCTTCTCCGCGGCGGCGATCAGCTCCTGGCGGCTCTTGCCGGCGGCGAGGTCGTCGGTCACGTCCGCCATGCTCTGCAGGAAGCGGACGGTCAGGCCCGGACACGGGAGTTCTTCATTGCGGGACAGGGCGAAATAGCCGTCCTCCAGGTAGTTGTGCTCCGTGGAGGAGAGGGCCTGGATCTGGCCGTAGCCGCAGTGGTGGTTCGTGACAAGCAGGCCGCTGCCGGAGATGATCTCGGCGGTGCATCCGCCGCCGAACTGCACGATGGCGTCCTTGATGGACGAGTGATTGACGCTGTAGATCTGGTCCGGGGTGAGGCGGGAACCCAGGTTGCGGAGCGCGTCGGCGTTCATTTTTTCGAGCAACGGGAGCATCCACATGCCTTCATCGGCGAAGAGGGAGGCGGGCGCAAGCATAAGCGCGGCCGCGAGGGTGATCAGGAATCTTTTCATGAAGACAAAGATAGACTATTTCTAGAATAATGTCAATTCGAGCTCTTTCGGATGGAAGGAGCGGCGGTGCTCCGGGCAGAGCCCGTGCTCCTTGATGGCGGCGATGTGCTCGGGCGTGGGGTAGCCCATATTGTGCTCCCAGCCGTATTCGGGATACTGTTTCGCGAGCTCGCGCATCCGCTCGTCGCGCCAGGTCTTGGCGAGCACGGATGCGGCGGCGATGCTGGCGTAGGTGGCGTCGCCGTGCACGACGGTGCGGTAGGGGTAGCCGTCGAAGGGCTTGAAGCGGTTGCCGTCGATGAGCAGGAAATCCGGCCGCACGGCCAGGCTGCGGACGGCGCGGCGCATCCCCTCGAGCGAAGCGCCCAGGATGTTGAGCCGGTCGATCTCCGCGGCGCTCACGGCCTCGACGGCCCAGGCCACGGCCTCCCGCTCGATGATGGGGCGCAGCTCGTCGCGCGCCTTCTCGCTCATACGCTTGGAGTCGTTCAGCAGGGGGTGGAAGAAGTCCGGGGGCAGGATCACGGCGGCGGCATAGACGGGGCCGGCGAGGGGCCCGCGGCCCGCCTCGTCGCACCCGGCCTCCAGCCGTCCGGCCTCTAAACAGGGAAGGAGCTTCGCCATATAAGGCAAAGATAACAACAATTCCCGGAACCTACTCGTCCTTGCGGTACTGTTTCATCAGGAACTGGTTGGCGTCGTTGAGGGTACGGATGGTCGTCCCCTGCGCTTCGATGACCTGGTTCGCGGCCTTGAGCTGTTCGTCCATCGCGGCGAAGCGCTGCTCGTACTCGTCCCTGAGATGCTGCTGCGCCTGCTGGAACGCCTTGCTGCCTTCCAGCAGCTGGTCGTCGCGCGGACCGAACAGGAGCTCCTCCAGGCTCAGTCCCAGCCGCTCCGCCATAGGTTCCAGCAGCCGGTGGAAGAGCCGGCTCCGGCCGGTCTCGAAATTGATGTAGGTCGTCCGGCCGACACCGAGCGCTTCGGCCATCTCCTCCTGGGAGAGTCCGGCTTGTTCGCGGGCGCGGCGGATCCTGGAATGAAGTTCATCAGACACGGTTCAAAAGTATAGATTGCTATCCGGAACGAAATGCCCGGTTTTCGGTACATTGTTCATAAAAAATGTACAAAATCATCAAAAAACATAAAAATCTGTTTTCGGACCCCCTCCTTACCCCCGCCCGGATGTTGCATTTTCCGGGACAGGCCGGCATCTTTGTCGAAAAAACAGCAACAGAGATGAAAAACGCAGAAACCGACTTCCGTACCTTCGCCCGTTTCCTGGAGACCGCCCCGGTCCTCCCCGACTATCCCGCCGTCTGCCGGCTGCTCCATATCCGTCCCGGCGTCCTGGACGACTACCTCCTCCGGGAGCTGGGCGTCTGCGGCGAGGCGCTCCTGATGCGGATTTAACTCCCCTGATTAAGATTGATTTGCGAATGGCGGTAAAAATGATTAGATTTGCAGGCTTGCTTGACTAATAATTAATACTCCATAAGCGACAATGAAAGATTATTCTACCAAAGACATCCGCAACGTGGCCCTGCTCGGTGCTTCCAAGTCCGGCAAGACCACGTTGGCAGAAGCCATGCTCTATGAGGGCAAGGTGATTGACCGGAGGGGTACGATCGAAGACAAGAACACCCTTTCGGACAACGACGAACTCGAGAAGCTCAACCAGCGCTCCATCTACGCGACGCCGCTGTACGCCGAGTTCCAGAACGCCAAGATCAACTTCATCGACACCCCGGGTTCCGACGACTTCATCGGCGGCGCCTACGCAGCCTTCAAGGTCTGCGAGAGCGGCGTGCTCGTGATCAACGCCCAGCAGGGCGTGGAGGTCGGCACGGAGAACTTCCTCCGTATGGCTGACGCCAAGAAGCTTCCGCTCGTGGTCGCGGTCAACCAGCTCGACAGCGAGAAGGCCGACTGGGACGCCATCCAGAACTCCATCAAGGAGTCCATCGGCGGCAAGGCCGTCTACGTGCAGTTCCCGGTCAACCCCGGCACCGCATTCGACGGCTTCGTGGATGTCCTCACGATGAAATACTACCACTTCAAGGATGCCAACGGCGCCCGCGAGGACCTCGAGATCCCGGCGAACCTGAAGGACCAGGCCGAAGAGGCCCGCGCCGCCCTCATCGAGAAGGCCGCCGAGTTCGACGACGCCCTGATGGAGAAGTACTTCGAGGAGGGCGAGCTCTCCGAGGAGGAGATCCACAAGGGTCTGAACCTGGGCATCGCCGCCGGCGAGGCCTATCCCGTCTTCTGCGTCTGCGGCAAGAAGGACATCGGCGTGAAGCGCCTGCTCGAATTCCTCAAGGAGGTCGCTCCGGCTCCGGCCGTCAAGGCCGACGGCGCCCCGTCCCTGTTCATCTACAAGAACGACGTGGAGCAGCACCTCGGCGAGGTCTCCTACTTCAAGGTGATGAGCGGCACGGTCACCGCCGGCCTCGACCTCGAGGATCCCGCCACCGGCAACAAGGAGCGCTTCTCCGCCATCTACGCCGTCGCGGGCACCAAGAAGGACGCCGTGACGTCCCTGCACGCCGGCGACTTCGGCTGCACTGTCAAGCTCAAGAACGGCAAGTCCAACACGACCCTTTCCCTGCCGGGCTCCGGCATCAAGTACGACAAGATCGAGTATCCGGCCCCGAAGTACCGCTGCGCCATCAAGGCCAAGGTCCAGCAGGATGAGCAGAAGCTCGGCGACGCCCTCAAGAAGATCGCCAACACGGATCCGACCGTGATCGTGGAGTACTCCAAGGAGCTCCGCCAGACCATCCTCAGCGGCAACGGCGAGCAGCACATCAACATCGTCAAGTGGCTGCTGAACAACGAGTACAAGCTCGACGTCGAGCTCTTCGCCCCGAAGGTGCCGTACCGCGAGACCATCACCAAGGTCGCGACCGCCCAGTACCGCCACAAGAAGCAGTCCGGCGGCGCCGGCCAGTTCGGCGAGGTGCACCTGCTGGTCTGCCCGGCCGAGGGTGAGCTGAACACCAAGTTCATGATCGCCGGCAAGGAGACCCAGCTGAACATCAAGACCCAGGACGTCACCGACCTCGAGTGGGGCGGCAAGCTGGAGTTCTACAACTGCGTCGTCGGCGGCGCCATCGACCTCGGCTTCATGCCCGCCATCCTCAAGGGTATCAAGGAGCGTATGGTGGAGGGCCCGCTGACCGGTTCCTACGCCCGCGACATCCGCGTCTTCGTCTATGACGGCAAGATGCACCCGGTGGACTCCAAGGAAATCGCCTTCATCATCGCCGGCCGCAACGCCTTCCGTGAGGCGTTCCGCAACGCCGGTCCGAAGATCCTCGAGCCGATCTACAACGTCGAGGTGATGACCCCGGCCGAGTACCAGGGCGCCGTGATGTCCGACCTGCAGAACCGCCGCGGTATCCTCGGCACGATGGGCGCCGACAAGGGCTTCGCCATCCTGAAGGCCCGCGTGCCTCTCGCCGAGCTCTATCGCTACTCGACTTCCCTGAGTTCGCTCACCGCCGGCTCCGCGACCTTCACGATGGAGTTCGCCGACTACCAGCCGGTCCCGGGCGACGTCCAGACCAAGCTCCTTGCGGAATACGCCGCTGCGGAGAAGGACGAGGACTAAGCGTCGGATTCCCCCAGAAACGGGCCGCCTGCGAACGTGCAGGCGGCCCGTTCTTTTGTTTTTGCGTCTATTTCTTTCAATAATAGGCAAAGGTCATTTTTTGGGAAATGGGGACCATACGCGGGCGGGGGATTTGTAGTATATTGGTCAAACTGAAACAAACCAACAACGAATACCGCATTATGAAAATCATTTTCAAAACGCTCTTTGTCGCATTGGGGCTGGTGCTGTTTCCGGGTGTTTCCGGCCGCGCCCAGGTCTATGCCGACTCTTCCACCCAGCTGGACAAGTACCTGGTCCCCGTGACCACGGAGTCCGCGGCGCCGGATGCCGAAGGTTTCCTCGGCCGCTGGCTGCTGCTCGAGCCGATCAGCAAACCCAACCGCTCCAACACCGTCTTCACGGACAGCTACATCCGCGAGGTCTTCGCCAAGGAGTATTTCAAGGGTCAGCTGGGCAATGAACTTCCCAAGGACGGCGCCAAGATCAAGGTCACGGTCGAGTACCAGCCGCCGGTGAACCTGCAGGGCGGACGTCCCGCGTTCTCGATGGAAGAGCCCAAATACGAAGAGAAGAAAGTCAAGCTGCAGTGGCACGCGATGGACAGCAAGCGCTTCAACGTCAAGCTGTTCCGCTTCGCGACCAACCTGACCGAAGACCGCTACGGCGTGATCTTCTGGGCTGCCACCGTGGTCAACTGCGAGGAGGACATCCCGAATGTCCGTATGGCCGTAGGTTCCAACTCCGCCTCCATGTGGTGGGTGAACGGCGAGGAAGCCGTCATCCTGTCCGGCGACCGCCGTATGGTGGCCGACGACGTCATGTCCCGCCGCCTGACCCTCAAGAAGGGCCGCAACGTCATCTGGGGCGCCGTGATCAACGGCCCCGGTATGAGCGACTTCTGCGTCCGCTTCATCGACGAGGCGGGCAAGCCCGTCAAGAACATCACCCTCACCACGAAATAAACGATGAAAGATATGAAGACCAAGATTTTCCTTGCGGGCGCCCTCGCCCTGTTCTGCATGTCTGCGGCGGCCCAGGTGGGCCATCCCTATATCCACGACCCGTCCACCATCATGGAGTGCGACGGCAAGTACTACACCTTCGGCACCGGTGGCGGCGGCCTGATCTCCGCCGACGGCTGGGTGTGGGAGAGCGGTGCCGTGCGCCCCGGCGGCGGTGCCGCGCCTGACGCCATCAAGATCGGCGACCGTTACCTCGTGGGCTACAGCGCCACGGGCGGCGGTCTGGGCGGCGGCCACGCCGGCCGCATCCTGACGATGTGGAACAAGACCCTGGACCCGAACTCCCCGGATTTCGCCTACTCCGAGCCCATCGAGGTGGCGCATTCGGCAATGGACGAGGACTGCGACGCCATCGACATCGGCCTCCTCATGGATCCCGACGGCC
>JAEEGJ010008123.1_pt1 | contig 29206 bp, 32 predicted proteins | sample 8958761 | NCBI WGS metagenome assembly JAEEGJ01 (sample SAMN16246546, study PRJNA631951) | gut metagenome | biome: gut microbiome; feature: rumen; material: RS-attached | host: Bos | place: Iran: Karaj | collected 2018-10
TAAATTTACCAATCGATGACAACTATGGTGGAAACTTACAACGTTTCGCACTTGTCAAGGTTTTGCAAAATTTGGGGCATGACGTTACGCATTTGTTGGTTATGCGTAAATTTACTCTTTTTAACAAACGTATTCCTCTGGAGATCGTAAAGCGTTTGATATTGCGGTTCATTCTTAGGCGGAATGTATGTATTTTGGCAGAACGGTTTGCTCAAAAGAGAAATATTGAAGCATTCAATAGAATCAAGCCATTTTATGACAAGTATATTAAGCATACAGAGACCATTACTGATAGCAAATCTATAAGGAATTATAGCTTCTTTGATGCGTATATAGTTGGCTCTGATCAGGCTTGGCGTAAAAAAATAGTACAGCCGTTTCCACTAAAAATGTTTTTGTGGGATTTTATTAAAGATTCCCCAAAGAAAATTGCATATGCAGTGTCTTTAGGTAATAGTGAACCGGAATTATCACCCTGCGAAGCTGAATCCTTAAAAAAATACTATAACCAATTTTCTTCGGTATCTGTACGTGAGAAATCGGCTCAAGATGTTTTAAAAGAATATGGATGGACAAATCCTAAGGCAGAATGGATGATTGATCCAACTATGCTTCTGAAAAAAGAAGATTACTTGGATGTAATAAAAAATGCAGAAACAACTCGAATGGATGGCGACATGTTCTGTTACATATTGGATTCAACACCCGAAAAAACGGCGTCTATAAATCAAATTTCCAAGTCTAAAGGGCTGAAAGCATTTGTAACGGGACTTCATGAACTGTCTATAGAGCAGTGGCTTCGCAATTTTGCAGATGCAAAATATATCATAACGGATTCTTATCATGGCCTAGTTTTCTCGATGATTTTCAACAAGCCAGTCAAACTCTTTTTTAATGAATTTAGAGGAAATGCGAGATTCGAATCGCTTTTCGAATTATTTGGAATATCGAGTAATCAAAAAGAGTTTGATTGGAATCACATAAATGGAATTATCGATGCAGAACGCGAAAAGGCTATTAACTGGCTAAAAAAAGCGTTGAAATCTTAAATAGCCCTATAGAAACTATGATAAAATCAGTCCTGTATCACTCATTGTACGATTACGATAAGCCAAAGGCGGATTTGCTAAAAGCAATATTCCCTTTTTGCATTATAATTCATCATTTGGCGAAATATAGACTTCCAGGAATTTCCATATTTGATTGGATTGGTGTTTGGGTGATGTATTTGTTCTTTGCCATGTCTGGATATGGACTTGTAATCTCTTATATAAAGAAAAAAGACTATATTAACGGATTCCTTCGACGCTCGCTGCCTAAATTGTTTATTCCGTACTTTGTTGCTTTTGTTCTGTTTACTATATACCGTTTTTTTGATGGAATGGGTTTTTCGGCACAAGTAGAGCTTTTCCGTTCCGGAGATATAATGTCGTTTATACCGACATCCTGGTTTATTTATATATTGTCTTTGTTTTATGTGTTCTTTTTTATTGTTTTTCGATATGTTAACTCAAATATTATCATAAAAGTTTTTCTTGTTTCTGGTTTAGTAATCGGATATTGTTTTATTGCTCCTCATATAGGCATATCCCATTGGCGTTATGATAAATGTCCCGCTTTCATTGTCGGAATGCTGTTTGCGGTATTCTGCAATTATAAAGTGAAATTTGTTCGTTGGCATATGCTGTTTGCAATAATTATTTTGTTGTGTATGTTGTCACTGCCATTTGGACATAAACTCGATCCATTGTATTATTCTTCTATAATGTTTTTGGTGATGTTTATTTTGCCGGAATGTAAGTTCATGAGTGCTAGAATTGTAAAATTCTTTAGTTCAATGTCTTTGGAAATGTTCATAATACAGTATATTCCTATCTATTTTATTATGGATCATTTTATATTAGAAAAGTCTTATATTACAACACTGGTTATTGTTTTTTTTGTTCTTGTATTAGATGGATGTCTTGCTTATTTGATGCATAGAGTTGTTGCCTTTTTTCAGTTTAAACATAAGTAAAGATGAAATCGTCTCAACTTAAAATAGGTGCTTTGCTCTCTTATGTAATCCTTGCCTTGCATAATTTAGCCGGGCTGCTTTACACCCCGTTCATGCTCCGCATGATGGGCAAGTCGGAGTATGGTCTTTATTCTATTGCGGCGTCGATTGTTGCGTATTTGACCATTCTCGATTTGGGCTTTGGCAATGCGATTGTCCGCTATACGGCTAAATACAGGGCAGAAAACAAGACTGAAGAACAGTACAAGATGTTTGGAATGTTCTTCTTGCTTTATTGCGGGATAGGCCTGATTGCTTTGGCTGCAGGTGGTATTTTGTACTGGAATGCCGAAAACATCTTTGACGCGGCCATGACTGCGAATGAACTGGCTCGTACAAAGATTATCCTTGCGTTGATGGTTTTTAATTTAGCGATTACGTTCCCGTTCAGTCTTTTCGTTTCTATCATTACGGCTTACGAACAATTTGTTTTTCAGAAGGTATTCGCGATAATCCGTATTGTTCTGAATTACGCCACGATGATTGTTCTCTTGAATCTTGGCTATAAGGCCATCGCAATGGTTGTCGTGGCGACGATATTCAATTTGTTGACGCTCGGCAGCAACTTTTGGTATTGCAGGCATTATTTGAAAGTTAAGTTGAAATTCGCAAAGTTCCAGTGGGATTTTCTTAAGGAAGTTTCGATTTACTCGTTTTGGATATTCTTGAACGCCATCATGGATCGTATTTATTGGAGTACGGGGCAGTTCGTGCTTGGCGCTTTTGCCGGGCCGGCCGTAGTTGCCGTGTTCGCCGTTGCCATTTCATTGGAGCACATGTACATGAGTTTCTCGACGGCGATTAGCGGTGTGTTTTTGCCGAAGGTTACTGCGATGACAGTCAAGGATTCCGATGGCAAGGCGATTTCGGATTTGTTTATAAAGACGGGCCGAATCCAGTATTGTGTGATGATTCTGGTTCTTACAGGTTTCTTCCTGTTTGGTCGTCAGTTCATTCATCTTTGGGCGGGTGTAGGATATGATGATGCTTATATCATTGCAATGCTATTCTTTGTGCCATTAACGATCCCGCTAATTCAGAATATTGGTATTACCATATTACAAGCTCGCAATCAAATGAAATTTAGATGTATTCTATACTTTATTATATCGCTGGTAAGTTTAGGAGCGCAAATTCCGCTTGCAAAGTATTATGGCGGCATCGGCTGTGCTTGTGCCATTGCTGGCGCACTCACTTTAGGGCAAATTATTGTTATGAATGTGTATTATCAGGTCCGTCAAAAAATCAACATAGTGGGATTCTGGATTGAAATCATCAAGATGTCTTTTGTGCCTGCGGCACTGACCATTCTAACGTACTACGTGTTGCAAAACATAGCCTTGGATTCGGTTTTGAAATTAGTGACAGGAATTGCGCTTTATTTGATTGTTTACCTTCCGCTATTCTTTATGCTTTCTATGAATGCTTATGAGCGTGATTTGATTTTAAAACCAATAAAGAAGATTTTAAAGAAGGTGTAAATGAATATTCCCGTAGCAAACTGCTCTTCTTGTGGCGCATGTGTAAACATTTGTGCGCGAGGCGCGATAACTATGCAATTGGATGCAGAGGGTTTTTATCGTCCTGTAATTGACTCTACTAAATGCGTGCAGTGCGGGGCTTGCGAAAAGGTTTGCCCCTGGACTACAGAAGTAGCGAATCCCAATGTTGCTAGTGTAGTTCCGCGGACCGTTGCCGCCTATGCTGAGGATGAGTCTGTTCGCATGGAATCGTCTAGCGGCGGTATTTTTACAGTATTGGCAGAGAAAATTTTGGATGATGGCGGAGTGGTTGTTGGTGTCGCCCAGCACTCTCCGACAAAGTTCGGCCATATTATTGTTGAAAACAAGGTGGATTTGGCAAAACTTCGCGGATCCAAGTATGTCCAGGCTGATGTCGGTGGTATTTACCGAGAAGTTCGCTCATTGTTGAAGTCTGGGAAAAAGGTCCTGTTTTCGGGGACGCCCTGCCAAGTAGTTGCTCTATATGCGGTTTTAGGCCATGCAGCGGCTACCGCCGACTTGACAACGGTCGATATCGTGTGTCATGGCTCGCCGAGCGTAAAAGTATTTGAAAAGTATATAGCAGAAATTGAGAAGGGCAAGTCGGCTCATGTGTTGTCCACCCGTTTTCGCGATAAGCGGAACGGGTGGAGATTGTTTTCAATGACTTCGACATTGAATACAATCTCTGGAGACTGTTTTCAAGTTTCTGAAACGCTCCGCGAAGACAAGTTTATGCGGGTATTTTTGCGGAACATTTGTTTGAACACAAGTTGCGCTGACTGCAAATATGGAAAATTGCCGCGTGTAGCCGACATTACCTTGGGCGATTATTGGAATATTGCGGATGTACATCCTGACATGGATGACAATAAGGGAACATCGGTTGTTTTGTTAAATACCGACCATGGCAAGGCACTGTTTGATTCTGTGGTTGATAGTGTGGTTCAGCGCGAATCGAAAGTGGAATACGCCATTGCAGGCAATCCTTGCATTGTCAGTTCTAGTAAACCGCATCCCAAACGATCCGAATTCTTTGCCAACCTAGACAAACATTCCCTCGACGAACTTATAAAGAAATATTGCCCATATCCGTCGCTGACGAAACGGTTATATTCCCGCATTCGTAATGTACTCGGTCGACTAAAAAGGAAAATAATCAAATAGAAGCAATGAATCTGCGTAAATTAAGAAGGAAAAAAATATGAATATTGCAATTGTCGGAACAGGATATGTAGGGCTTGTCAGTGGTACATGTTTTGCCGAAATGGGCGTCAACGTGACTTGCGTCGATGTGAACCAGGCCAAGATTGAATCTCTCCAGAAGGGTGAAATTCCTATATACGAACCGGGTCTCGACGAAATGGTGCTCAGAAACCAGCGCGAAGGCCGCCTCAACTTCACGACCGACCTCGCCAGCGTTCTCGACAATGTCGAAATGGTCTTTAGCGCCGTGGGTACGCCTCCGGATGAAGACGGTTCCGCCGACTTGCAGTATGTGCTCGCTGTGGCCCGCACGTTCGGCCAGAACATCAAGAAGTACACCGTTCTCGTGACCAAGTCTACAGTCCCTGTCGGCACAGCCAAGAAGGTCAAGGCCGCCATCCAGGAAGAACTCGACAAGCGTGGCGTGAACGTCCCGTTCGACGTGGCCAGCAATCCGGAATTCTTGAAAGAAGGCTCCGCCATCACGGACTTCATGAAACCCGACCGCGTTGTCGTCGGTGTGGAAAGCGAACAGGCCAAGGAACTCATGACCCGCCTCTACCGTCCGATGATGCTCAACAACTTCCGCGTGATTTTCACGGACATCCCGAGTGCCGAAATGATCAAATACGCCGCAAACTCCATGCTCGCGACCCGCATCAGCTTTATGAACGACATCGCAAACCTCTGCGAACTCGTGGGCGCCGACGTGAACATGGTCCGCAAGGGCATCGGTAGCGACACCCGCATCGGCTCGAAGTTCCTCTACCCGGGATGCGGCTACGGTGGAAGCTGCTTCCCGAAGGACGTGAAGGCTCTCATCAAGACCGCCGAAAAGAACGGCTACAAGATGGGCGTTCTCAAGGCTGTCGAAGAAGTCAATGAATACCAGAAGACAGTCCTTTTCAACAAACTCGCAAAACGTTTCGGCGGCGAAGCAAACCTCAAGGGCAAGACCATTGCCATGTGGGGCCTCGCCTTTAAGCCCGAAACCGACGACATGCGCGAAGCCACCGCCCTCGTGCTCATCGACAAGCTCACGAAGGCCGGAGCCACCGTTCGCGTGTTTGACCCGGTTGCCATGAACGAATGCAAGCGCCGCGTGGGCGACATCGTCACCTACTGCAACGACATGTACGAAGCACTGCTCGATGCCGACGCCCTCTTGCTCGTGACCGAATGGAAGCAGTTCCGCATGCCGAGCTTCGGTGTGATGAAGAAGTCCATGAAGAACGCCCTCATCATCGATGGACGCAACATCTACGACGCCAAGGAACTCGCCGACGCCGGTTTTGAATATTCAGCGATTGGGTGCTAAAGTAGGCTAAAGATTAACCGAAAGAGGGGCTAAAGCCCCTCTTGTGTCGTTTATTCTTCATCGATTGTTGTGACTTATCGTAATTATGCAATTAGGCTAGAGCAATAAATGCAGCAACCGCAGCTGCAACATCAGCTCCAGTACTTACTGTTGCAAGAACTTTATCCATGATGGACTTTTTTTCAGGCTCTGTTTTACCACTAAATGCTGTTAAAGCCTTAATAAATTGTTCTGCAGTAACACCTGCATTCATTGTGTTTTGATTTCCTACTTGAACATGATTGGCATTTACAGATCCTATGCTAAAACCACCATTATTTGTTTGCGGGTTCATTTTTGCCTCCCATTGATCAAAATTAAGTCCTTCTGTTAAATAGACCATACCATTAGGTCTTTCATCCCAATTTAAATATTTATTTTCAAAGAGTTCATTAAAAATTTTATCCACTATTTCGCTATAATTGCTCATGTTCTCTTTTGAAATCATCTGGAAATATGCTTTCAAATCCAGGAGTGATACGGCCCCATCTTTCTGGGTAAAACTTTTGTAGATGCATTTTTCTAATTCTTGCTCATTCATCATGTGTTATCTCCTAAATTTCTTATGGCTCCTTTTAAGTTGATTTTGGGGAAGCGGAAGAAAAATATGTTACCAATGCTAATCCTTATCTTTATTGCTTCGAATGACCTTCCACTCGTCGATGATACCTCCCAAAATTCGGCGCGGCTCTAGATTAGATTCTTTCAGTTCCTTCCAAATCATTTTGACAGTTGCTTTTCCCGCATCAGAAGGTTGCACCTTGCCTAAATAGGTTGATTCTGGTAAAGGCAATCCCTTGGGAGATTTTCTAGAAAAACCGTATTTTTGGAAAATTTCATCTCTTTGGATAGTTGTTGATTCTTCTGAATCAGAGTCAATTGTAATAATCATCCATTGAGAATCGTATTTCTCATTGATAGTTTCGACCTCCTTGATCACCTCTTTCATTTTTTCGTCACACATAAATACTCCTTGTATTGTGCTTAGTTTATAACATAAAGATGTTATTTTCTTGAAAAAAAACAACATTTTATTTCAAAAAAACTTTACAGCGTGATGGAAATCACGCTATTCAAAAAACGAACCATGAAGCGAGGGGTGATGATGAATTTGGGGAATTTCACCCAATCTTCATAAACGCACTGTTTACACAGACGGTTTTGCGGGGAAGCTTACAATGTGACCTCCATTGGAAAACCCGTCGCGACATTGCGACGGGGGGTAGTGTCAAGGGTCTTTCGCAAAAATAGTTTGTTCCAACACCAGATTTAGGCTACATTTCCGTCCTTTTTCTGTTCCCGTTTCAGCTCGCTCTCCTTTTCCATCTCGTAAAGGTACTTCATGTTCAGGTACCTCTTGGTACCCCATTCCTTCGTCGCTACATATCTCAATCTAGCACATACAAGCATCAGTGCCGATTCGCCATCAGGAAAACAGCCCACAACCCTCGTCCTTCTGCGTATCTCCCGGTTCAGGCGTTCAAGGATGTTGTTCGTCCTTATGCTACGCCAGTGTTCATGTGGGAAGTCGAGATAAGTCAGCGTTTCCGTCACACCCTTGTGGTAAAGCTCGGCGGCAGACTTCAGCCCCATATCACGCAGTTTCTGTTCTACATCTGCTGCCTTTTTCAGCGTTGCCTCCTTGTCTTCCTGGGTGTATGTTGCCTTTAGTAGGGGTACGGCCGAAGCAAGCTTGTTGCGTGGGATCTTTGTCATCAGGTTCCTGAAAAAATGAACCGTGCAGCGTTGCCATTTCGCATCAGGGAACACTTCCGAGGCCGATTCCAGGAAGCCCAGGTGCTTGTCCGAAGTGAACAGCCTCACGCCCTTCAGACCGCGTTCCCTGAGACTTACTAGGAAGTTCCGCCAGCATTCCTTACTTTCGCTTGCACCCTCGCTTGCGCCGAGTATTTCCCGATAGCCGTCCTCGGACACCCCTATCGCAACGAGTACCGAGACGCTTGTCATTTCACCGCCCCAGCTGCGCTTCAAGTAGATGCCGTCAACGAAGACATAGGGGTATTCCCCGCCTATGGGCCGGTTTCTCCATTGACGCCCTTGGCGTCAAGCTGTGGGCTCAGTCATATCGGCAAATGAATTTGCCGATGCGACATTCGCCCTGTCAGCCATTCCTCGATCTTGCCATACACCTTCTGGTTTAGGCTGCTGACGGTCGAGGCGCTTACCCGCGAACCCCACAGGAGTTCCGTAACGTCTTCCACGCGGCGGACGGATACCCCGGCCAGGTACATTTCAATAAGCGATTCCTCTACCGACGATTCCCGGCGTCTGTAGCGCTCGATTATGGCTGTTTCGAACGGGGCCAGGCGCAGCTTGGGTACTGACAGGTCGACCTCTCCGGCGGATGTAAGCAGCTTGCGGTGGTAATGTCCGCTGCGGTAGTTCCTGCGTTCATCGGTCCGCTCATGCCGTTCTGCGTTGCACAGCTCCGCGGCTTCTTCGTCCAGCATCGTGTTGAGGGTTTCTTCGATGGTCTTTCTAATGACTCCTTTCAGGTCGTTCTTGCTAAATATATTAGGTGAATTCGTTGAAAAAAAGAGAATTGTGATCTGTTAACAAAAATATACTCGGCACAGATATGAAAGCAATCAAGCGTGTTTTCGCCTCGTTCGTTATGCGGTGTTACCTACCACCTAAGGATGTCAAGCTTTTATTCTCTACTAATTTATGAAATATTATTCCCAAACAAATCATAACCGCAGCAGCGATAAAGCCCATCCACAAACCATACTCAAAACGATTAATAAGTATAAGCATGATGATATAACCAATATTTTGATGAATCAAGTATATTGCATAGGATGGCTTTGCTAACACTTGAAAACCAGAGAATTCAAGAAAGTGCATTTTATTATTTATGCACAAAAAAAACATTAGGCATGCTATTGCCATCGCAATTGTCATCGTTAAACCAAATGAAATTTTATGAGCAATGAAACATATTAGTAACATTACTATACTAGCTTTACATTTCGCCCTTTGAATTATAGACAATGTCGAGCCTATAATCGCTACAATCAAATAACTAGAACCAAATCCTGAGGAATTATTCACTAACTGAATAGTGCTCCTTAAACTAGGTTGGCCAATGTTATTTCCGACGATACCTATTGTTGTTATCAATAGAACTGTAGAGACAAATGCAATAAAGCGTCGCTTCTCTGAGATTTTTTGAACTAGCGAATAAAAGACAATAATCACCAACATAGTTTTCAAAAACCAATGCGCGCCATCAACATATTCAATATGTGGAAAACCACCCAAACAAAAGAAATTTAAAAGAAAATTAGGAAACGATGCCGTCCTACCCGGTAGCTGATACAATTGCGTTACAATAAATATGATTATCAAAGCAACCCAATATAAAGGTAAAATTTTTTTTACACGGGAAGAAAAAAATTGAAGACCTCCTTTTTTCTGCTCGAAGAAATACCCCGAAATAAGGAAAAATATACCAACTCCAAAATTCCCTAACAATGTAAACGGATATGGAAGACCTCCATGGTTATTCATATAAATACTTTGAAATCGACAACAAAAGTGAAATAAAACAACGCATAGCATTGCGATTGCTCGAAGACCTTCAATTTGAAGATTTCTCTTTTGCATTACTAATCCCTATATTATTAGAATTAATAGGCTATTCTAAATCGCTAACACATAATATTAAAAAGACTTATTCTGTGCCAGATAATCAAGATGATGGGTTCGTCGTTTTTTAGGAATATAGTTTATTCACAGACCTAAGTTTTGACTTAGGCCTGTGCGTTTAAGATTATTTCGCCACCCAAGGTTTGTATTCCTTGCCTTCAAGGATGTCGGCAATGCGTTCGCAGGCATGTCCGTCGCCGTAGGGATTGCAGGCATGACTCATCTTGTTGTATTCTTCCTTGTTTTCAAGGAGGAGTTTGAAAGTCTTATAGATGGTTTCTTCATTCGTGCCGACAAGTTTGAGTGTTCCTGCATCGACACCTTCGGGACGTTCCGTCGTGTCGCGCATGACGAGTACGGGAACGCCGTAACTCGGGCACTCCTCCTGAATTCCACCAGAATCGGTAAGGCAAAGGAACGAACGAGCTTCAAAGTTATGGCAATCAAACACTTCAATCGGCTCGATAATGTGGATCCGATCACAACCGCCCAATTCTTCTTCAGCGGCCTGACGGACAACGGGGTTCATGTGAATCGGGTATACAGCCTTGCATTCAGGGTGCTCATCCAACACGCGGCGGATTGCTCGAAACATGTGGTGCATCGGTTCTCCTAGATTTTCACGACGGTGTGCCGTAATGAAAATCAACTTACCATTACCAACCCAGTCCAATTCTGGATGAGTATAATCTTCCTTGACGGTATGTTGCATGGCATCAATCACTGTGTTTCCAGTAATGTAAATGTTGGCAGGATCTTTGCCCTCTTTAATCAGGTGGTCCGCAGCCAATTGCGTCGGAGCAAAATTATACTTGCTCACAATCCCCACTGCCTGGCGGTTGAACTCTTCCGGGTACGGCGAATAGATGTTGTATGTACGCAAACCAGCTTCAACATGGCCAACAGGAATCTGCAAATAGAAGCATGCCAATGCAGTAACAAAAGTCGTAGATGTATCGCCATGAACAAGCACAACATCAGGTTTCTCTTTTTCAAGAACATCCTTGATTCCATTTAAGATGTTCGTTGTGATGTCAAACAGAGTCTGGCGGTTTTTCATGATGTTCAGGTCGTAATCAGGCACGACACCAAATGTATCTAGCACCTGATCAAGCATCTGACGATGTTGAGCTGTCACACAAACCACTGTTTGTATAGTCTTTCTTTTTTTCAGTTCATTGACCAGCGGGCAAATTTTGATTGCCTCTGGTCTAGTTCCGAAAACTAGCATTATTTTTTTCAATTGGCAGTCTCCTTTGAGATTCTTGAAATATAAAATAAAAGAATTAAAGTCAAAATAATTTCCCCTAGCATTGATCCAACAGCAACGCCCAAAACACCACTAATACGACCTAACAAGAGCATTAAAAGCAAGGAGGAAATTATACATAAAGTAAAGGCAACACTATATTGTTTTTTATGATTACTTGCCACTAAAGTCTGAATGCCTAAAAAATTATTTAAAATTCCAAAAAAAGTCCATACAGCAAATGGAACAAGCAAATAGGCATAAGGAAGATACATTGAACCAAATGCTATTTTTACTACGTAATTTCTAACGACAATCAACACAACACAACCAAACAAGAAAAATAAGAGAACAGGAAAAGCAATTTTTTTCACATTCTTCACACCTAAATCAAAAGATTCATTTGCAAACACCTTACAATTTTGCGGATAAATCGATTGGCTTACCGCAGAAAACAGCAATGTTAAAATAAATGTTATCTTGTAAATTACAGCGTACGCTCCAACTTCTTCCTTAAGAGCGACGAATCCTAATATAGTAACACCAACATTTGTGAAAATTTTCGTCATAAATGACGAAATAAAAAGAGACCAACCATCTTTTATTTCTTTTAAAATCGAACTTACATTCGGTATATAAAATGTCAATTTATATTTTCTCTTGGCAATAACACACCCAACAACGCTTGATATAATAGATGTTGAAGCATACAAAAAACAATACAAGAATAAATCATCCTGCGATTTAACAAATAAAAAAATCAACACTATAGAAATAAGTCGACTTATTACATTTACCAATGTAATATTTTGCATCTCACATATTCCCTGAAAGAACCAGTTTTGCTGAAAAGCAACTGATAATACTTCTAAAAACAAAATGAGCATGCAAAGTATTTGCACATGATTAACAGACGAAAAAAAACATAGAACAAAAAGAATTAAAGCGCATGGAATCAATAAAAAAAATTGAGCAAACAAAATATTACAACGAACTTTACTACGTTCAGCATTATTTTCTGAGCAAACAGCTATTTTCTGCGCACCTGTTAAGCCAAATCCATACTCAACCAAAACCAGCAAATATGTTATCCAATTTAATGAAATTACAAACTCACCATACGTTGATACAGGCATAATTCTTATAATGTATGGTAATGTGATAAGAGGCGCAATCATTTTAAACACCTGCAAAAGCAGGAGCCACATTCCGTTTTTTAAATATTTAGAATGTTTAATGTCTATCAAGCAAGCCATTAGTTTTTAAATATTCTTTAAGAACAACAAATAAAAAAACATAAAAAACAATCAACAAAGCATCTAAACTTTGAGTTAACATACCTATCAAAACAAATACATAAAGTAATTTCGTTGACGAACTAAGCGCTTTATCCGCTTTTAAGCAATACCAACATAAAAACAACACACACAAAGGAATACCACTCCAACCAAAATTTGAAATAAACATTTCAAGAATAGACGGGGTCATTCCAGCAGGTATATCTTTCAAATCAACACCATAAAGCGAGGCTGTTAAATATCGATAATGGGGGTAAGGTTTCGAAGGCCAAATTGACCGCGGTACAATCATTCCTATAGTAGACAGAAACGTTTCCCCAGGATATTCTAGAATAGGTTCTTCATCAATCAATTCTTTTTTTATTGTATATTTAACAACATCATCTCGTCCAAAATCTATACGCAAACTCGTATATGTTGATTCAAAAGACCCATCTGTCATTATTTTCACACTTGTTATATAAAAAAAGCAAAAAAAGCCCAGCAGCAGAAGAGTTACTGGAAGTAATATTTTCAGGTTGATTTTATGGCTAGAAAATCGCTTTTTAATTGCATACATATAAAGAAAAGAGAAAATACTCATAGCTAGCATATATCTTTTTCCATTTATATATGATATTGCAAAAAATGCCAAAAACAACAACATTTTTTTTACAAAAGACGGATTTAATTTAAAATATAACACAGACAACGAAACAATCGCAACAACTTGAAAATTTGCATTAAGCGACATAAAAGAGCTATCAAGCCCTCTTAACGAACTCGTACCATACATTAATAAGCTAGATATATTCCCCATTAGAAGAAAATGAACAAAAGGCAAAACGCTTACAAAAATCAATAAATACGTTGGAATAGATGATTTCGAGATATCAACAAAATAATCTCCAATCAACGCTCTTTTTTGAGAAAAATAAGAAACAAAAAATAAAAAAACAAAAAGCACACTAATATAAACATCATATATAATATTGGTTTCAGTAGATTTCATAGCTTTCTCAAAGCCCAAAAGCCATTTTGTATATTCTGGCGCACCAAAAACATAATCGCAAACAACAGGAACAACCTGAAAAAAATACAATAAAACAATACAAATATCGGAAATTGATTTCGATTGATATTTTGTAAACAACCTTGAGGATCGTACAAAAACAATTGTTGAAATCAAAAAAAGCAACAGATTAAAAAAAAGCATAATTACATCAGATTCAACTTGTGCAATATTTCTTCAACGACAACTTTATTATCTACAGAAGTATATAATCTTCTTGCACCAGAAGAATACACATCATACTCATTGTCTATTTTTTCGATAGCCCGTGCAATTTCAGATGGGCTATCTGTATTCACACAGATTCCGGCCAAGTTTTTTTCGACAGTAAGCTGCAAACCAGGAATATCACTTCCTATAATTGGAACACCATATTTCGAATACTCAAATATTTTATTTGGAGCACAAAGCATATTATTTATAGATGAAGAATCATAAATAGCTACACCTATACGAGCCATTTCGGTAACCAACAAATGCTGTGGTGCAGGGAAGAACCCACCATACAAAATATCATCATATAATTCTTTTAAGTCATTAAGAATTTTTTCTTCTTTACCAGAAATTGCCCGTCCAATAATAACCAGAGTATAACGTTTCTTAACAAGTTTCAATGCAGCTGCAATGGTTTGTAAGGAACGATCATTAGACAATATTCCTTGATATAGAACAACATCCTTCTCTTTTAATATTTTTCTAAGAGATTCTATTTTAGCAGAGCATTCACTTTGCAACTCAAAATATGGTTTATTCGGCATAACAAAAGGTAGGTCTCTTAAACCATACCATATTTTCATAATTCTAGCTCGATTTAATTCACAAGCTATAACCGCGCTAGCATTAGGAGCTAATTTAGCTATACCTTTTTTATAAAAAGGATAGCGGTCATAAAGTTCCAAAACACTCATCACATATTTCCGGTTAGACACAGACTTTTTTAAAGCAATCGCCGTTCCTGCGGAACCAAACCAAACAACATCTCCTTTTTTATAAAAGCGCTTTATCAATTTAGAAGCATTCCAACGGAACCGCATCCAATGAGACACTTTGCCCCAGAAATTACTTTTCTTATTTAAGCAACCAATTATATTTACTTCCACACCCATTTCACGCAATAGTTGAGCAACAGCATTATCGCATTCCTCAACAATTAAGGAAATTTTAACATTGAACAACAAAATTAATTTTATTTGGGACAAACAAGGTGGATACAAATGAATGGCATCCTTCATTACATAGATAATTTTATTTCTCATATTTAAACAATCTCCTTTAGATGAAGCAATCTTCTTATATTGATTTGTTTAGAACATTAATCTCATTCCACTTTCATTTGGGAAACCCCAACCCATAAATAATTCCAAATAATTCGCCCTGTATGACACGTCAACATCTCTTTAGAAATGTACTGGTCTTTTTAGCGAAGAAAAAACTCTCTTTTTACAAACAAGCTCTTTAATTTTAGAAGGATTAAGCATTGCCGCTTCCACAATTCCTTTTTATTTTTTCAAAAAAAATACTACGTATGCAATCAAGATTTTCCTCTTGATATTTTTTCGCCTCATTAAAATTTCTTATCGCCTGTTTTTTTAAACCTTCAACGGTAATACCGCTCAACACATTCACAATGTCATCAACTGATTTTCGTTCAACAACGTACTCTGGCTCAATCATGTCAGGCATAGCAGCTGTATTCGCACAAACACACAGCAATCCTCGACTCATAGCTTCCACGACCGAACGTGGCAAGCCTTCTTGTAAAGAAGGCTGAATATAAATATGCATTTCATCTAATTTTTCAAAAATCCGACTATGAGGGACAATTCCCTCAAAAAAAACTAAATCAAATACGCCAAGTTTTTTCGACAATTCTTCAAGATATTTTTTATTTCCGCTCCCTATCAAATGATAACGGAATCGGTTTATCCCCATCTTTTTTAATTTAGCAAGAGCTTTTATAACATAGTGTTGTCCCTTATATCTCACCTCATAACCAGCAATAGTCGCTATATCAATTATTCCATTTTCTGGCAGCGTATTTAACCTATTTAAGCGTTTATTTAAAATTTCATCATTCTGGTCTACAATTCTTACATCAGAGCATCCACATGTGATTCCAGGACAAGGATAACGTTTTTGTAAAAAACGTTCCGTAACATATAAAGCATAGTCAGAATTTTTTAAAATTCTGCGCAAATAAAAGAAAGCTCGTGGTGCAAGAATTTTTCCACAAATTCCATGGTTCCAAAGAGCATCCCAAGGGCATCCGACGACATAACTCAAATATTTTTTTCCGTATTTTTTTGCATAATACCATGCTGTAGAGCCATTGGTTGATGGAAGATAACCAATAACCAAATCTGCATTACATACTTGTTGTTCTATAACACACCGACTTTCATTGTCCGTTCTAACAATGGTTTTATTTATCAAATGAATGTATTGCGGCTCTACAAAATCGGTAAGTTTACAATCAATAACATTTGATGTTTTTCCTGTATATCTACAGGCACATACACAAAGTTCTCCCAGCATCGCAAAGCGTCTTATTATGTCATAGAAATTTTCAATACAATAAAACGACTTGTCAACTTTTTTTACTAATTGATTTGTTACAACCAAAACCTTCATGAAGAAAAAACTCCCTATTAACTGTTACATAGGTAACTTTGTACATTCAATTCATTTAGATAGCAACCAACAATAACATTTCTATCATATTCGCGTTCGACTTTGGCGCGACCTGCAAGACCCATTTGCATTTTCTGTTCGTGCGAAAGCGCAAGGAACTTTTCAATTTTCTGGATAAGGTCCTCTGAATCCCGTTGCTTCACGACAAAGCCGTTCATTCCATCCTCCACCACCTCTCGGCATCCACTGCGGTCCGTGGTAATTATGGGGCGAGCGCAAGCACAACTTTCAAGAAGAACGTTACTGAGCCCCTCGGGATAAAAACTCGGATGAACTGTACAATGAACGACTTTAAGAATCTCTCGTACATCTGAAACCGGACCATGATAGACAACAGTTCCCTTTTTTGCCATATCGTCAAGCCGACCACGGTATTCCTTTTCGCAAAAGCCGCAAACATGGAATACACACTGAGGAAACTTTTTCTTTACCGATTCTGCAGCATCCAAATACTGTTCGATTCCCTTTTCTCGCATAATCCGACTAATAAATACAAATTGTACTCCATCATTTTCAGCAGGGTACGGCAAGGGGGAAAAATGCTCCAAATTAACTCCGCTGCCAGGCAGAAGCGAATACGCCCCCCTGACAACTTTATGACCAACCATAAAATCCATATTGGCCTGATTCTGGAAGAAAACTCGTTGAGCCTTTTTTAGCCCCATCTTATACAAGGCCAACGTTATTTTTTGGAGTAACCCACCATTTTCCACGGCTGTACCAAGACCAGTCACATTGGCTGCATAGGGAACACCACAAAGTCTACAGGCTATTCCACCATACACATTCGGTTTAATTGTATAAGTAAAGACAATATCGGGCTTTACTGTTTTGATAATAGAACGATATTTGCACACAAGGGCAAGATCCGTAAATGGATTTGTCCCGTGGCGCGAAATTTCCGTTTCAACAAAGGAGCAGCCAATTCGCTGCATTTCATCAATAAACTCGCCTTTGGGAGTCGATATGTGGACTTCGTGACCATGGGCAATCAACGCCTCAAGTAGTTCTCGACGGAATCGGTACAGGCCTCCAGAATTATTTGCCAATATCAGAACTTTCATAATACAACCTTATTTATACTCCGAAAGGCCTACATACGCAACGCGATCAACAGAAAACTTCATACTTCCCCATGCAAGGCCTACTCCAAATCCACATGCTAGACATTCAAAGGCCCCTTTCTGCAAAGGTTCAGCACAGCGAGTAACCATAGTCAACGGGATTGACGCACTGTTTGTATTTCCGTAATCCTGTAAACAGTACGGGACTTTTTCTTCTGGCATTTTGAATTTTTTACGAATTCTTTCATCGATATAGCGATTTGCCTGATGCAAGAACAGATAATCTATTTGATTTATATCAATGTCAAAATGTTCAATCAATTCCTGCAGTGAACGTGGCGGAACTTTTATTGCAAATGCAAATACATCCATTCCGTTCACAACCATGTCGATGCCTTTACGGATTATGCCTGGCTTTACTTCCTTTTCTACAATGGAATCAGGGGTAATCGGGTTTCGCGTTCCTCCAAATTCCGTCCATACCGCCTTATAGCCGCTACCATCAACACCGAATGTGAATTGGAAAGGCTTATTCCACGATGAGTCGAATTCAAGAGCGGTAACTGTGGCGGCATCACCGAATAACGGCTTCACAGACTTGTCTTTCGGGCTGCGGTTTAAGGAGTTCGTCTCTGCACAAACGAGAAGCCCCCGCTTCATATCCCCATGCGACAAAAGGGAAGCCAAATTGCTCATGCCGTAAACCCAGCCTGAACATCCCAAGGGTAAATCAACGCAATAACAATCCTGACGGAAGCCTAGACGATCCTGAAGAATGGCGGAAGTAATCGGCGCAATAAAATCACGAGATACACAAACATATACCAAAGCGTCAACAGAAGAGACATCCCAGTTAAGACCTTTCAATAAGTCTTGAACAGCCTGAACGGTCAAATCACTAGCAGTCGTTCCCGGTTCCACAACGTGCTTACGTTCAATGCCTGTGGATTCGATAACATCGCGAGCCTCTTTCTCATTTGAAAAAATTGGCAACGTCAGGTTTTCTTCCACCTTCGACGGAACACAAGCGGAAACGCCCACAATCTTGACATTATTTATCGTTAAAAAAGACATACTATTTCAAATTCACCCGTTGTTTTTTCCCAGACGCAGTCTTTGGAATGGAATCAATCCACTCATATTTAGTTGGACGCTTGTAAAATTCTAATTTGGGTGCTAGCCCTTCCGCAATTTCATCAAAAGACATCGTCGTACTGTCTTTAAGGATATAGCACTTTACCAGTTCCCCCATGATGCCAGATTCATCTTTCATGGGAACGCAGACACAATCACCAACACCTAAAGAGCAGATAGCATCTTCGACTTCCATCGGAGAAACCTTCTTGCCACCAACGTTTATAAGTTCTTTTTCACGACCAAGCAAATAGATGTATCCATCGTCATTTTGGAAACCATAATCGCCCGTGCGCATGTAATCGCCCCAAAACGCATCTTTATTGTCCTTGTCTTTCAAATAGCGTTTAAGGACCATGTTGCCCTTTACGCAAATTTCGCCCTTTTGTCCGGCTGGTACAACATTCCCTTCGGTATCAAAGATTTGGACATCGACATTCTGCGTCACGGGTTTGCCTATAGAATCCAAATGTTTTTCATCATGGAACTCGACAAAAACGCTACGCGAGGCTTCTGTCAATCCATAGTGCATACAGATTCGTGTATTGGGAAAAAGTTGGAGAAGTTCTAGCTTGGTCGCCAAGGGCATAGCAGCCGACCCGATTTCAATATATCGGATTTGTGATGCGTACTGAGCAATCCTCGTGCCCGAAATTTTACGAATATAGGCCCATGCCGCCGGAACAACGCCAAAGCCAGTTACATGGTACTGTTCAATTGTCTTTAGAACTAGGCGGACATTAGCAAAACTCCCAAGAATTACTAGCGTTGCACCCTTGATCAAATTACAGCGGATTCGTCCAAGCCCGAAAGAATGGCATATCGGCAGCCCGAGCAATTCAACATCATTCTCCTCATTCTGTATAAATTGGTTGATATTGCTTGCAGAGGCATATACGTTGTTATAGGATAGGCAAACCCCTTTAGGATTGCCGGTTGTCCCGGTAGTAAATAGGATTTCCCCGACACAATCGGCATTCAAGGAGGAGTCTTCAACATCATCGCAAAACGGCTTTGCGGAATCAATATTCAATTCTGCAAATAAGAACGAGCGGAATTCTTTTGATTTGTATCCAAGACAAAGAACAGGCGAAACCGAATTTTCTATATAGGTAAGTCGTTCTTCATTCGATTCAGCATCAACAATTACATTTATTGCGCCAATCAACTGTACTGCTAAATACAGGTATATGAATTCCACATCCTTCTGGGCAGAAAGAATGACTTTATCCCCTACTGAAACCCCTAAAGATTTCAACACTGTAGCAGAAAAGCGAACCCTTTCGGCAACTTCAGCGTAAGAGACATTCTTGCCAGAGACGACAACGGCCGTTTTATCAGCCAGTCGACTTGCGTTAGCAAAGAAAGCTTTGCAAAGGGGACTATGCTCGTACATTATTGCTAAGCCTTCAACTTTGAGATTTCGTCAGCAAAAGCTGAAACGGAAATCAAGTCAAACAGGTCGTCTTCTGGGAACATGACGTCGAACTTGTCTTCAAGCGCTGCAAGAATAGAGACATTATGAATGGAATCCCATTGTTCTATCTGATCCATTTCAGCATCGTAGTCCAGCGATTCAACGGGAATTTCCAAAACTTCTGCAATAACAGCTCTTACTTGTTCTTTGAGATCCATTTAGCTAATCCTAAAAACTACTTGGCAGTCATGCCGCCATCAATCACAAGAGAATGACCAGTCACCCAAGACGAAGCTTCGGAAAGCAGGTATACAGCCCCCATAGCAACATCTTCAGGCTTACCATACCTCTTTAAAGGATAATTTTCAGCATCAAGCTTCAATTGTTCATCAGATATAGTCCCTCTATGGATTAAGGGTGTATCAATCATCCCGGGGCAAATACCATTCACACGAACTTTTTTAGGGGCAAGTTCAATTGCGGCAAAATGAACCATGGAATTCAAGGCGGCTTTGGCAGCTCCATATATTCCATTTCCTGGAGCAAACTTTTTTGTTCCACCAATCGAAACAATTACAACAACCGATCCGTTTGTGTTGATTTTTTTCTTTTTGGCAAGCATTCGAAGTAGTTCAACATTGGAGAAAAAATTGATGTTGAATATTTCATCAAATTTTTCCCTTGTTGAAAACTGAAACGGCAAAGTTAGTCCTCGGCCAGCCGCCAAAACAGCGCCATCGATATTGGGGATATCCTGAATGAGCTGCTTAATTACGCTTTCTTCAAGCAAATCTCCAGTAAACGGAATATGCCCTTCACCATCCATGGAAGAAAGAGTTTCATTCAATCGTTCCTGATTTCGTCCACAGATAATAACTTTCGCACCCAATTTGGAGCATTCAATCGCAGTTTGGCGACCAATACCAGAAGAGGCTCCCGTAACAAGGATTGTTTTTCCTTCAAGCGAAAAAGGATTATATGCTACACCCATTCTCTGTTATCCTCCAAAGATTCTACTTCAACCAAATCAGAAACAACAATATTGTCCGTTTCAAAGGCCACCGTACCCCAAGAAAGCCCGACGCCGAAACCGCAGCAGATGAACTTTGTCGGTTTACTTTCAAATTTTCCCTTAAGCTGGGTCACTATAGACAACGGTATAGAGGCCGATGAGGTATTGCCAAAATAGCGCATGCAAGAAGGAACCTTTTCAGGAGCCAACTTGAGCTTTTTGGCGATCATATCGTTCATCTTCATATTGGCTTGATGGAATACAAAGTAGTCGTAGCTCTGATAATCCAGACCAAAATGTTCGGACAACTTTTTGACCGATTTGGGTGCAGTCGAAATGCCAAAAGAGAACACATCCATGCCCTTCATTCGGGTCTGCATGCGATGCATCATTTTCCCGTTATATTCTTCCATTTCGAAGGTCTTAGGAGACACCTGGTTCCTGCTACCCCCATCGGGAGTAATGATAGCGTCATATCCACTACCGTCAGTACCAAAATGGAATTTAAATCCTTCAGCACCTTCGCAAAATTCTATTGCCGTAGCAGTGCCGGCATGACCAAAAAGAGGATCCCTTGGTCCGGGTGCTCTCTTTTTAGCATCGCCAACAAGCAACAAAGCCTTCTTTATCATTCCCGAAGACATCAAAGAAACCACAGAACTTAAACCGTACACCCAGCCAGAACAGCCGAGGGCAATATCGGAAGCGTAGCATTCTTTTGAAAGTCCCAAGCGGTTTTGCAAAATGCATGAGGTTGCGGGCAAAATATAGTCCGCCGTTTGCGAAACAAATATCAAGGCCTCTATTTCTGATTTATCCCAAGATAAGTCGGCAATCAGTTTTTCTGCAGCACAAAAACACAAGTCTGAAGTCGTAAAAGTATCAGACACTCGACGTTCTTCTACACCTGTCGTTTCTACGAAATCTGCAGGAGAGTAATCCTTGGAAAAGCCATCGGATTCATCCGGGTGCAAATTGCTTAATTTATTCTTAGGAACTCCAGCAGAAATTCCCGCTATACGAACATTCGGAAATGATAAAAATGCCATTACTTTTTGCTCTTTACAGTGTTAAACAAATCTTCGATGGTTGCGGAGCTTTCCATATCAGCGCCCTTGAGCGTAACATCGTATTCTTCATCGACCATGGCAATAATGTTGAGAGCCATCAAAGAAGACCATTCATCCAAGTCATGGAACTTGGTATCAGCCTTGAATTCGGCAGCATCGGTTTCTTCGAATTGTTCTGCAAAGTGTTCAATGAATTCATTGATATCCATTTTTATCTCCTATTTGAGGGGTAGTTAAAATTTTTCTCGCTTAGCAGGAACGCCCATGTAAAGGCTGTTTTCTTTTGGCTTCGTCATCAAAACGCTACCAGCAGCAAGGCGTATGTTGTTTTTTATTTTTATCTGTTGCAATACAATGGAGCTGACTCCAAAAAAGTTGCAATCGCCCATTGTAACTTCGCCCGATATACGAACAGCGGGCATAAAGGAATTAAAACTTCCTATTTTTACATCATGCCCTAAAGTAATAGAGCCATTAAACACATTAAAATCACCAATGGAAACATCACAAGAGAATACACAACTTCCCTGAATTATGTTTCCCTTGCCTATAGTAAACGACTCCTTATCGGAGTAATAGGTATTAGGGTAAATCAGGTTCGGGAATTCAACATTCGCATTAGTAATCTTTTCGACTACTTTTTTGACTGTATTAGGGTTCCCAATGGCCACAATCACATTGATTTTACCTTGCCAAGCGTTCAATTCTTGCATGCCCCCGAGTATGGGGCCAAAATGTGAGACCATCTTGCCTTTTTCCACGCCATCGTCAAAAAAGCCGAGCAGATTCCATGTTGGTTCTTTTTCGTTAATCTTGTTGATGGAACATGCTACTTCGCGACCAAAGCCGCCTGCACCATATATTGCGACGTCTTTAAGTTCAGCCATTTGCAACCTTCTGTTCTGGTTCTGGAGTTCCCATAAATGCGGTCATGGTAGCTTCACCATTGGCTCCGCTGATTCCTTCACGTTTTACAGCCTTTTTGAGCGTGGTGAGGATAATCTTTACATCGCCGAGGAAGGTCACGTTGTTCACGTATTCCACATCGTACTTAAATTTCTGTTCCCAGGTAATAGCGTTGCGACCGTTTACCTGCGCAAGGCCGCTGAGCCCCGGGCGCACATCATGGCGATGTTTTTGCTCGGAATTGTAACGCGGCAAGTATTGGACCAAAAGCGGTCTCGGCCCAATTACTGCCATGTCGCCCTTGAGAATATTGAACAGCTCGGGAAGTTCGTCAAGGCTTGTAGAACGGAGGAACTTGCCGTAGGCATTCAGGCGCACATCATCCGGGAGCAAGTTGCCGTTGGCGTCCTTTTCGTTCGTCATCGTGCGGAACTTGATGAGCTTGAAGATTTTCTCGTTTTTGCCCGGACGCGGTTGCGTGAAGAACGGGTTGCCCTTCATCTTGATGGCTCCGAGGACTGTAAGCACAGCGAGAATCGGGCTCAGGCAGAGAATGGCTGCTAGAGCACAGAAGAAGTCGAGTGGGCGTTTGAAAAAACGAGCGTACATTACTCGAAGCATTCCTTGATGGTCTGGATGATGGCGTCCTGCTGTTCGGGAGTCATCTTGTTGTCACTCGGCAGGCACAGGCCACGGGCAAAGATGTCGGCACCAACATCTTGGATTCCGCCTGCGATATAGGCGTTTGTACGGGCGCGTCCGTTTCCGTTAGCGGTGATGAACGCGTGGCTCATGTACATGGGCTGCATATGCATGGGTTTCCAGATGGGGCGGCCTTCGGCGTTCATGGCGGCGATGCGCTCGAGGATTTCCGTCGGGCAGCTCTTGCCTTTTTCGTGGATGTACAATGCTTCGGTTTCGCCGCGCACCTGCTTGCACATGGCGTACTTGTCGATGATCAGGCAGCTGAGCCAAAAGTTCGGTTCGCTGTTTTCAGCATCGTAGGGGTTCATCTGCACCGGGAGTCCCTTCAGGCCTTCCTTGTAACGCATATAGATGGCCTTTTTCTGGGCGATGTGCTCTTCGAGGTAGGGCATCTGGCCGCGTACCACGCCCGCAATCACGTTGCTCATGCGGTAGTTGTAGCCGATTTCCTCGTGCTGGTACCACGGGGCAGCCTCGCGGCTTTGGGTACTCCACTTGCGAACCTTCTCGGCGTCGTCCTTGCTGTCGGTAAGGAACATGCCGCCGCTAGAGCCGGTGATAATCTTGTTTCCGTTGAAGCTGATGGCGCTGTAGTCGCCGAAGTTGCCGGTCTGCTTGCCCTTGTAGCTTGCACCGAAGCTTTCGGCGGCGTCTTCGATGAGGAGGGCGTTGTGTTTTTGGCAGATGGCGCGGATTTCGTCAACGCGGGCCGGAGTTCCGTAGAGGTGTACGAGCACCACCAGGCGTACGTCCGGGTAAATTTCAAAAGCCTTTTCGAGGGCGACCGGGTCCATGTTCCACGTCTTGTATTCGGTGTCGATGAACACGGCTTCGCCATTTTCGTAGGCGATGGGGTTCACGGTGGCGTCGAACGTCATGTCGCTGCAGAACACCTTGTGTCCGCGGAGCGAGCCTTCGCCCGCCTTGGGCATGCCGTAGAGCGCTTCGCCAGCGAGTTTCGTGCAGAGGTGGAGTGCGGCAGTGCCTGCGGAGAGCGCGACGGCGTACTTGCAGCCGACCTTCTCGGCGGCAATCCGTTCGACCTCGTTGATGTTCGCGCCGACGGTGCTCATCCAGTTGGTTTCGTAAGCCTCGGTGACATACTTGATCTCGTCGCCGTGCATTGTAGGGCTAGAGAGCCAGACCTTCTTCTCGAAACGCGTCATGGATTACCGCAACCTCAGGGTTACTCCGGTCATCTTTTGTGTGTAGCGACCTCCGCTATTCCTGGTCAGACCGGATGTGGAACTAATTGTGGCAAATATAAGTAATATTATTGTAATTTTGTAGGGTTACTGCCCATTAAATGACAGATTTCTTATTTTTTCTTTAAAAGATGACGTTATGAAAGCAAAAAAAACGGTCACAAAAGACCGTTTTTTACGTTTTTTGAATGTTAAAAGGGTTATTTGATGGCCAACATCGCCGAAATAACATCATCCGGAATGTTCTTCGAACGGAGATACTCGACCCGTTTGGAATCGCGTTCATCAATTTTCTCGCGTTCGCGCATTCTACCACGGCGGAGTGCGGCACGTTCTGCAGCACGCAGGCGATCCCCAGCAGTCTTGATGCCTAAAGCTTGTCCGATACTCATTTGCATACGCAACTCCTCCACGACATCCTTGTCGAGGTACTCTCCTAAAAACCTTCAAGCCGAGAGCAGCGGGAATGCTAGCATTCCCATTGCCGAGGCGAAGGGGTTTCTGAAAATATACTACAATTTTTTCGGCAAGGGTAGCCCTCGCGCTTTTCTCCATCTTCGAGAGCATTTTTACCAGCTCACCACATATCTTTTTCAAGCCGTCGGCATCAAAAGCATGTTTCATCACTAGTGCGCCCACAGCGGCTTCGACATTCGGCTCCGCAAAACAAGCCCTGTCAGAAACACCCGCAAGGTTCACAAAGACACATTCAAAAGGCAACTTCTTGCCGCTAAGCTTACTCCCATGTTTCTTGCGGAACTCCGCCAGCGGATCCCAATTCTTTTGCCCGTTATAGATGATAATAGCTTTCGTGTGAAGCCACCGAAAATCCGTCGCATTCTTGTTAACCATGACCTGGAACGTGTATTCGTAAATCTGCGAAAGCACATCCCTTTCACGGTAGGATTTGTGTTCGAGTATTTTCAGGAACAGCATAGACATATCGGAAAAACGGATCGTGTTTGCGATTTGTTTTCTTCTTTTTCATTTAAACATGTTTATCTCTCGGGAACGCCCCCGTAAAGCAGTAGGATTTCCCCATACCGCTATATTTAACACGCTTTTTTCATTCAAAAGTTTCGGTTAAATTTTGGATACATTGCAATTAGTCCCAAAAACAACCCATTACGGTTTGTCAATGAAATAAAACATTTATTCGTCTCATTTTATATTAAATTTTCATGAGTACGTAACAGGGACTTTGTTTTCAAGGTTGAGGATGGATTCGGCGGGACCGCACAAGTGTTTAGAGCGTTCAAGGAACTTGGACATCATCAAGGGAATCGGGATTGTCCTTGTGGTTCTTGGGCATTGCGAGTGCGCGGCGAAGAATTTTTTCTACCTGTTCCACATGCCGATTTTCTTCATGGCTTCGGGCTACGTTCTGAATTCGGTCTACAGCGATAGCTTCCCCAAGTTTCTGGATTTGCTCCGGAAGAGGTTCAAGAGCCTGTGGTTGCCGTGTTTCTTTTTCAACACGCTGTTCCTTTTGCTCTCCGGGGCGTTTATCAGGTACGAGATCTACCCCATCGACGTAAAGACGGCCCCGACTCTTGCAAGCGGGATTCTGTTCAACGCGCTTTTGTACATGAAGGGCGGGCCGCTGGCGGGAGCCTGCTGGTTCCTCGGAACGTTGTTCGAGGTCACGATTCTTTACGCGTTTGTGGATTATTTGCTCAAGCGTCTACACGCGCGGTTCCGGGAATTTGTGAACTTTGTGCTGGGGCTCGTGCTGTTTTTGGTTTCGTTCTACCTGATCCAGCGAGGCATTCGAATTCATAGCATTTTCGAGCACATCGCAGGGGCTTACGTGATGTTTGCCATCGGGGTTCTGCTGAAAAAATTGCCGTTTAGCGCCATTTCGCCACGGATTTGGGCGTCGGTTTTCGTGGTGACGCTTGCGATTTTGCTCGTCTGTAACCAGTTCGGGTCGGTGGAGCTGAGCATGGGGGTCTACACCTCCCCCGCTTTCTATTTGCTATGCGCAGTCGCGGGGTGGTTCCTGATTTACTCCGTTTCGGTCGGGGTGTCGCGTTTTTCGCATGCTTCGAGCTTTTTCAGCTATCTGGGGCAGAATACGGTCTGCATCATTGGGCTCCACTTTTTGACGTTCAAGATTGTGACGTACATCCAGGTTTGCCTGTACAATTTGCCGCACGAGACGTTGAGCGTGTTCCCGGTTTTGGCGGACAGGCCGTTCTGGTGGATGGCGTACACGGTCGTCGGTGTTGGGGCTCCGCTGCTAATCAATCAGGGGTACAAAAAGGTCAAGAGGAAAGTTTTGGCTTCAAGAGCTTCGTATTCATGATGGTCAAACATGTTAGCCTCCAATGCTTTCAAAAGTTCAGGTTTCTTTTTTTCGATTAAGAATATACCTATTCTATATGAACGGCGCAAGTGATCGGAGTTTTCCAAGAAACGCATAAAAAATAGACAAAGGCTTGACAAAGCAGCAAAACAAATATACATTTGTACAGCATTCATTTAATAACGCGGTTTTGTTTCGCTTGTAAACCGCAGGAGGTATAAAGAGTATGTTGACGCGTATACAGAATAAATCTAATTTGCAGACTAGAGATACGCAGATGATCAAGCTAAACAAAAAGATGTTCGAACCATTCGAAGGACCCGTGACTATAAAAAAGGGGAACGGCCGTCGCGTGTCATACATTACAGTAAAGCGCTACGCGGATAATCTTAAAGAAATCGCCGCAAAAAAACGCACTTCTATCGCAGCCATCCTTAGCGAACTCTCCCAAAACAAAGAATCCTGATCCAGGAGGCATCAATGAGCAACGATTCCCTGATGCTTTATCATGGAACGGATTCTAAAATTCAGAATCCCGATTTACAAAAATGCAATGTTCACCGAGATTTCGGTCGTGCATTCTACCTTTCATACAATAAAGGACTTGCAAAAGATTGGGCTACCAAAAAGAGCCCAACACATGCAAAAATAAACGACTACGGCATCATACTAAACAATATTGAAGACGGGAACCTAAAAATTCGACGATTTATTGCAGACGAAAAATGGGCGAAATTCGTTTATGACAATCGTACAAATGCAAAATATACTCGTCCCGACTATGATATCATTATCGGCCCAATTGCAGACAACACTTTGCAGGACTGGTTCAATAAAATAGATGAAGAAGGACTATCTTTTAGCGAAATCGCAACACAAATACAATACAACAAATTCAAAGACAACCAATTCGCCTTTTGCTCAGCAAAATCATTAAAACTTCTTAAATGGGTAGGTTGCCATGACTGCTAATATGAAACTATCATTGATGGATCATTACGTAAAAAAAATGACGATGATGCTGGCAAACGAATTCGATCTTTCCGTAGAGAGCGCAATGCAATTCGTATTATCATCTAGCAGCTTCAAAGATTTGCACGAAAAAACTTTCTTACTTGAAGAGGGCGACCTTTTTCTTTTTGATTTACTGAAAAAAGAATTCCTTCAAAATCCAAACCACTAAAATACATGGCTTGCCAAAGTTTTCTCTTGACACGCGTACAAAAATAGTGTATATTCGTGCAGTAGCACAAAAGTGCATATTTTTGGAGATTTTATGATTGAGCGGATTCGAGGCGTTTTGGTGCAGAAATCCCCCACGTTTGTGGTTGTGGAGTGTGCGGGTGTCGGTTACGGCATCAATATTTCGGCTTTTACGGCGGGCAAGCTGCCCGATGAAGGTGCCGAAGTCACGTTGCACACAAATCTTGTGGTGCGCGAAGATTCCATGACGCTTTTCGGATTTGCGGACACGACCGAAAAGAACCTGTTTTTGATGCTTTTGGAGGTCAACGGTGTTGGTCCGAAGCTTGCACAGCGGATTCTGAGCGGGAGCACGCCTGCGGACTTGCTGAACATGATTGCAAGTGACAACAAATCTTCGCTTGGAAAGATTAAGGGGCTCGGCAAAAAGACTTGCGAGCAGATGACGCTCACGCTTAAGGAAAAAGCGGCAAACATGTTGCAGGCGCTCGGCGATGTCGAGGGCAGCGGGATTACAAGTGTTGGAGCGCTGACGGGAGCAAAGCTCGAGGCTGTTTTGGCACTGCATACGCTCGGGGTGAAGGATCCGGCGGCGGAAAAGGCTGTTGTGAAGGCGGTCGAGGTTCTTGGGGATGGGGCGGATGCCGCAGCCCTCATACCGGAGGCTTTAAAGTATTTATAAATTGGCGACCCCGGCACAGAGGCCGGGGTGACAAGGAAGGAATGGTGACCCCGGAATAAATCCAGGGTGACAGTGCAGGGAAAATATGGAAGATCAGCGTATTATTTCACCGCAGAAGTGTTCTTTTGACGAGGGCGATTCCGACCGCAATCTACGACCGCCCAGCCTGAGCGAATTTACGGGCCAGGACGACATCAAGGAAAGTCTCTCGATTGCGATTGAAGCCGCAAGGCAGCGCGGCGATGCGCTGGACCATTGCCTGTTTGCAGGCCCTCCAGGTCTCGGAAAGACGACTCTTTCGAGCATTATCGCTAAAGAAATGGGAGTAAACATCCACATCACAAGCGGTCCCGTGCTCGAGAAGGCAAGCGACCTTGCGGGGCTCCTCACGAGCCTGCAAGAGAACGACATTTTGTTC
>JAEEGJ010008124.1_pt1 | contig 29200 bp, 15 predicted proteins | sample 8958761 | NCBI WGS metagenome assembly JAEEGJ01 (sample SAMN16246546, study PRJNA631951) | gut metagenome | biome: gut microbiome; feature: rumen; material: RS-attached | host: Bos | place: Iran: Karaj | collected 2018-10
CAATTCTTCCAAAAGAATCAACGCTCTGCTCTTTCTGATTTTAATCGTGTTAAAATCGGTACTTGCTTGTACTTGTTTCTTCCTATTCTTTCAATGAACTTCCGTCTCTTCCGAAACGGGCTGCAAATGTAAAGCGATTTTTCGAATCCACAAAATTTATTTTCAAAAAATCGCAAAAAGTTTTCTTTTGCTACTTCACTTCCACCCATCCGCCGGGTACCGAGGCGCCGATCGTGTTGTCGTACATCGCCTCGCAGACCGTGGACGGGAGGTAGAAGCGGCCCTTGTAGGTTGCCGTCAGGCGCGTATCCACCACGCAGTAACGGTTGTGCTGCAAGTAGAGATACGAGTACACGCGGTCATCGCGGTAGTCCTGGTAGAAGCCGTCGATGCGGTCGACGTGGATTTCCCAACCCGACGGGAAGATCTGCGTCAACGCCAGGTTGGTGTAGTCGACCGTACCGCTGAGGTTCGTGATGCGGACGTGGGCCACGAAGTCGGTGCCCTGCTCGAGGCTGGTCGGATCGATGGGCGATCCGTCGGGCAGCGTATAGGTGACGTCCAGCTTCAGGCCGTCGGCACGGGCCACCTCCTGTCCCTTGTCCGGCACGCCGGTGGAACTGACCACAAGATAGACCGGAGACTTGGCATTGTTGACGACTTCCAGATCGAGCGTCGTACCGTTGCCCGGATCGAGGCTGCCCTGGGCGATGGCCTTCGAGGACTTGAGGACGGCGCTGGTCTGAGGACCCTTGACGCTCACGTTGAGCCCGTCAACCGTGTTCTTGGTCAAATAGTCGGCGACGGCGCGAAGCGCCCACGAGGTGCTCTGGGTGCTCATCCAGTGGTCGCGGTCGTTGAGCCAGGTGGCCAGGCGTTCGATGCAGCGGAAGGCGGATGCCTTGTCGCCCACGGCGGTGTGGATCATGGCGGCGATGGCCTGGACGCGCTCTTCGCTGTCGAATGTCGGCGAGAAGCGGTCGAACGTCTCAGCGCCCGAACGGGTGCTCTGCAGGAGCGTCTTGGCGATGTCCTTCTTGCCGTCGAGCGCATAGGCGCCGGCCAGCATCAGCGTGCTGGATTCGGGCAGTTTGGCGGCATCTTCGCGCAGGCGGCTCATGGAACCTCTGTCGGGCGTTCCGGCCAGGGCGAGGACATAGCAGGCATAGGTCCGGTTGCCGGCACTGAAGTTCTTGCTGCCGGCCACCGACTTCACATAGTTCAGGTTCGCTTTCTTCAGGGCCGCCGGTACGGAATAGCCTGCCTTCTGCGCCTCGATCATGAAATGCGTTGCGTAGATGGTGCCCCAGGTGCTGGCGCCCGCATAGGAAGCCGTTCCCGGCCAGTAAGTCATGCCGCCGCCGGCGATGGCGAAGGAACTCAGCTTGGTGATGGCATCCTTGACGTTCTTCTCCACCTTATCCTTGTCTTCAGGTTTCAATTCGGTCAGGGCGCCCAGATACAGCTGCGGGAAGACGGCCGAGGTCGTCTGCTCGATGCAGCCATGCGGGTAACCGGTGAGGTATTCCATCCGGTATTCGAGATCGACCGGCGGAATGGTGGATGCTTCCACGTTCACCTCGTTGGTGCCGGGACGGCCGGCCAGGTTGAACGGAATCTTGACCGTCTTGCCGCCCTCGATCAGTTTGACCACGGAGTTGGTCGTGCGGACATTCGGTTCACGAACGTCGATTTCGAGATCTTCGGCAGAACTGTCGCCCGCACCCTTGGCCACGGTGTGGATCTTGCCGATACCGGCCACGTCGGAAGCCTTCAGCGTGAAGAACACGATTTCTTCGCCGGCCTTGCCCATATGGACGGAAGCCGTACCGGAGCCGGTCAGCGCGCCTTCAGCCTTGACTTCGACCGTGACGTCGCCCACGTTGTCCTTATTGGTAAACACTGTGACAGGAAGCACCACCTCTTCTTCGGTGCCCATCACGCGCGGCAGGGTGGCCTTGACCATCACGGGCTTGGTGACCAGGACGTTCTTTTCGGTGGCACCCATCGCGGCTCCGTCGGTGGCGATCACCATGGCGCGGACGTTACCGATGTACTGCGGAATCGTAACGGTATGCTTCGCGGTACCCTTTGCCTTCACCGTAAACGGGCCCATGAAGAGAGAGACGGGCTTGAAGCGTTCGGCCTTCGTGTTGGGAGACACGGGCGCGTCGCCTTCACCGTCGCCGCCGATGGCGAAGAGCTGCTCCATGCGGGCACCATAGGCACCGATGATCAAGTCGTAGAGATCCCAGGTGCGGACACCGAGGGCTTCGGTCGCATAGAAGCTGTTCCAAGGGTTGGGCGTCTTGAAGCGCGTGAGACTCAGCAGGCCTTCGTCGACGATGGCCACCACATAACTCATCGGACGGCCGTCCTGCTCGCGGACCGTGAAGGAAACTTCCTTCTCAGGCCGGATTTCATCGGCGATGTCAATCACCGGATGCAAATGCGTACCCGCTTCCTCGACGAGGATGCGCTGAACGCCGAACATCCGGATCGGCGCGTCGTTGTCGGCATTGTTGTAAGGCTGGATGAGCGATACCGTAGCGTACACGTTCGGCGCCATGCCGGCCTCAATGGGGATGGAAATGTCGGTATTCTCGCCCTTGCAGTCGACCCACCAGGTCTTGAGCACGCGTTCTCCCTTTTCGATGGAGACCAGGGCGCGGGCGCCGGAGGTCGAAGGGATGGTTAGCGTAGCGGTCTCGCCGATGGCGAACTTGTCTTTGTTGACCGACATGGGCAGGCGGACGGCCGCGTCGGAATTGCCTTCGTTAGTACGTTCGTAGCTGTTGCGGACCTCCGTTACGGCCGAAGTGGCATGACCGCCGACAGGATCGACGACGCGGATGAAGTAGTAGCCGCTTTCTTCCTTCGACAGGTTAAGCGAAAAATCACCGGCTCCGTTCGTCAGGTTGACGCTCAGTTCCTGGAAAGGCTTGTTGTAGGAATCCTTCGCATAGGAGGCCAGCCCCTCGTAGGAGGAACTCCACCACCAGCTCCAGCCCATCTTGTAGATTTCGACATTCACCTTGACGGGCTTGCGGACGGCGTTGCCCTTGTAGTCCACGGCGGCCAGTTTGAAGGTATGGATCTTGCCCTTGTCGAGATAGGCATCGCCCCAGCGGTCTTCCGTCTCGGGAACGTTGAGACCTATATAAGTATTATACAGGGAGACCGTGGTCGTATAATGGTCGATGCTGAAGTCACCGCCCTTTTCGAAAACGCGGGTGGTGAAACGGCCCGTGACCATGCCCGGAACGGCATCCGATTCGCGGATTCCCGTCACGAACGAAACCTTGCCTTCTCCGTTCGTCTTGCCCTTGTAGAGCTGGAGGCTCTGCTGGCTGAAACTGCGGGAACGGTCTTCGAACACATAGTCCTTGTAGTTGTCGAAACGAGTGCGGCCATTGTAGAAGTCTACGTCGACGCGGACTTCGAGATCCTTGGCCGGGTTGCCCACCAGCCAGCGGGCGGCGATGTCGGCCCGGATGTCATCGGCCGGAAGGACGGGCTTATCGTTGAGTTTGAGGTCGATTACGATGTTGTTGGGCTTGACGGTCTCGATCTTGACCGTCTTGTACCAGGTCTGGCCACCGGCCGTCACGGCTACTTCCCAGTTGCCTGTCGGGGCATCGGGAGAAGTGGTGAAGTTGAAGGCGTACATGCCGTCGAAGCCCTTGTTGTTCACCAGGGTGCTGATGACCTGGCCCTGCGGATTGCTCAAGGTGGCCGTTACCGGATGATTGGCGGGCAGGACACCCTCGTCGAGCATCGACACGAAGGTGATGTGGATGTCGTCGCCCGGACGCCAGACGCCGCGTTCGCCGAAGATGAAGCCTTTCTGGCCCTTGCGCGAGGCATTGCCGTCGACTTCGAAGCTGCTCATCGAAACGGCGCTGCCCCGGTTCATCGACAGATAGGACTTGTCGTTGCCCTTGCTCACGATAATGGTCTGCACGTCGTCGTCGGGTACGGAACAGGCGAATTTGCCGCCCGAAGAGGTTGTCCCTTCACCCACCACCTGGTTGACGGAGTTGTAGAGGGTAACCTTGGCGCCGTTCACCGGCTGGGCCGAAAGAATGTCGGTCACGAATACCGTATAATCACCCTTGTCCGATCCCTTGGCGATGGCCGACAGATCGGAAACCAGTACGTTGAGCACGCGGTTCTCGTAGTCCTCATAGCTGCCGAAATAGTAGTCGCTCTCATAGTGGTCTTCGTCGGCGAAGTCGGCCAGCGGGCCGTCGCCACGGATCTCGAGACGATAGATCGCACCGCGCTCGATCTTGACCAGGTCGGCCAGGTTCAGGCCATAGGTATTGAGATTGCGGAGCTTGGCCGAATTGGCCTCGCCCAGGACGAGCGTCGTGTCGATGACCGTCCGCGCTACGTTCGAAGTGTAGCAATAGGTATCGTTGAGTTTGTTGCTCTGAAGGAACTGCAGCACGTTGTTGCCGTATATGCGTTTGACGCGCACGCGCGCCTTGGTATAGTTGATGGCCTGGAAGGCGAGGTTCATGTCGCCCGAAGAAGGAAGGACCGAACCCTTGGAAAGGAAGGCCACCATCGGTTCACCGGAAGGAACGGTGAACCAGCGGTCGAAGTCTTCCGCCAGTTTCTGGCCCTTGACGCTGGTGATGCCTTTGCTGACGGAAAGGAACTGCTTGTCCGTGGCACGGATCGTCGGAACGATTTTCAGCACGTTTTCGTTGACGATGAACGAAAGTTTTCCCGCACCGGGCATCGAGACGAGACTGCCGAAATCCTGCTTGGGATTGAGGGCGCTGGAGAAGGCCACCTCATAGCCGTAGGGCTCGGCCTTGACTTCACTGTCGATCACTTCGAACTGGCCTTTGGCCGGCACGTTGAACTTGCGGGAGCCCTCGGCGGCATACTTGGGCCACTTGTAGACAAGTTCCAGCGAGGATCGGCGCTCGCCGGCGGTGATGTTGCCCACCGTGGCGGTGTGCGTCCGTCCGTCTTCTGAATGGACCCAGGTCACGGGCGCGTCGGCGCCCTTGACGGAGAAGCCGCTTTCCATATACTTGCCGTCGAGCACGTCGGGCGAGGTGATCTGCAGTTCGATCTGGTAGCGGTCGTCGATATCCGGGTAGCCGGTAAGTTTGCTGTAGTCGAACAGCAGGATCGGCGCGAGGGTTTTCACTTCGACGGTCTGCCTGCCACCGGAAACACCGGCAATCTTGCCCACATCGGCCGTGATCTTATAGGTGGTATTGTACTCCAGCGGCTGCGTCGGAATGAGGCAGAGCGTCTGGGGATCCACTACTTGAACGTCGAAATCGACTTTCGGAGTGATGGAGACGGCCTTGCGGGCCGCTTCCAGGGTCTGGTCGTTGTCTTTCATGGAGAAGGCATCGAACAGGTGGAGGGTCACCGGATCGTCGATTCGGATTTCCTTGGAAAAGCTGGCGATGCTTTCATTGCCCGACGTGGCGCAGGAGATGGCTGCAAGACCCGCCAGGGCGAAACTCAGGGCAAGAAGGAAACGTTTCATAGTATGTTCAATAAGGATTTTTGCCTATTTTTGCTATATAATGCAAATATAGGAAATCGTTTGGAGAATCGGAAGTATCTTTTGCTGCTTTTTGCCCTGCTCGCTGGCCTGGTTTGCATCGTTCTGGCACTCAAGCCGGGACAGTTGTTCGACGATCCGGTCTGCGCCGTCCTGGAGAGCCGTGACGGACAATTGATGGGCGCCCGGATCGCCGCAGACGGACAGTGGCGCTTCCCCGCTTCCGATACGGTTCCCGAAAAATTCGCCCGGGCCATCATCACCTTTGAAGACAAGCGGTTCCGGTATCATCCGGGCGTCGACCCGCTGGCCATTCTCCGGGCCATCCGCCTCAACATCCTGGGCGGCGAAGTCCGCAGCGGCGCCAGCACGCTCACCATGCAGGTCATCCGCCTGAGCCGCGGCGACAAGCCGCGCACCATTTCCGAAAAACTGATCGAAATGGTTCTGGCCCTGCGGCTGGACGCCTATTGCAGCAAAGATGAAATCCTCGCCCTGTACGCCGGCCATGCCCCGTTCGGCGGCAACGTCGTGGGACTAGAGGCGGCAGCCTGGCGATACTACGGCCGCAGTGCCGACGACCTCTCCTGGGCCGAGAGCGCCACCCTGGCCGTACTGCCCAACGCCCCGGCCCTTATCCACCCGGGCCGTTCCCGCGACGCCCTGCTGGCCAAACGGAATTTCCTGCTCGACAAACTCTGCGCGACGGGCGTCATAGACGAAGTGGAGTGCGGACTGGCCAAGGAAGAGCCGCTGCCTGTCAAACCCTATCCCCTGCCCGAAATCGCTTACCACTATCTGGAGACGCTGCGCAAACAGCAGGGCGACAAGCTGTTCGAAAGTTCCCTCGATCTTGGGATGCAGCAACGGGCCGAGGCCATTGTGGCCCGTCACGCCGAAGTGTTCGCCACGAACGAGGTCTATAATGTGGCTGCCGTAATTCTCGACGTACATACGGGAGAGCCGGTCGTATATATCGGCAATGCGGGGCACGGATCGGGCGGCCACGGCGACAATGTTGACGTGGTGCCCTCGCCACGCAGCAGCGGCAGCACCCTCAAACCATTGCTCTACGCGGCAATGCTTGACGAAGGCGACATCCTGCCGGGCACCCTCGTTTCCGACATCCCGTTCCACTACAAGGATTTCACGCCCAACAACTTCAATCATACCTTCGACGGGGCGGTTCCCGCCCGCGATGTCATCCGGCGCTCGCTGAACGTTCCTTCGGTACGGATGCTCTATGAATACGGCGTCGAGAAATTCATCGACGTGCTCCAGCGCTGCGGCTTCACTACGATCACCCGCGGCGCCGACACCTACGGCCTGTCGCTCATTCTGGGCGGGGCGGAAATCAAACTGGGCGACCTGGCGGCGGTGTATGCGTCACTGGCACGGGAGCTCGGCGGCGAGACTTCCGGCGGCCGCAGGGCGGCCACACCCCCGCTTTCCCGCGGTGCCATCTGGTGCACCTTCGATGCCCTGACCGAAGTAAGCCGCCCCGAAGAAGAGGGCGACTGGCATACCTTCCATTCTTCGCGGACGGTGGCCTGGAAGACAGGTACGAGCTACGGCAACCGCGATGCGTGGAGCGTCGGCGCCACGCCCGACTACGTGGTAGCCGTCTGGGTAGGCAACTGCGACGGAGAAGGCCGCCCGCTGCTCACGGGCGTCGGCTACGCCGCACCAGTGATGTTCGATCTTTTCAGCCTGCTGCCGCCCACCGGATGGTTCGACGAGCCCTCGGATGAGCTGGAAGAAGTCGTCTGCTGCCGCCTCAGCGGCCATCCGGCCACCGACCTGTGCGAAACCGATGGACTCGAGACCATATGGGTGCCCCGCGCCACGCACCGGCCGGACCCCTGCCCCTACCACAAGCTGGTCCACCTGGATCCCGGCCACCGCTGGCAGGTCGACAGCGACTGCTGGCCCGTCTCCGAGATCCAGCACGTATCGTGGTTCGTCCTTCCGCCCGCCCAGGAGTGGTATTATATGCGGACGCACAGTGACTACCATCCCCTGCCTCCGTTCCATCCCGACTATGCCGGCTCCCGCGGCGCCGGCGCCATCGAAATCATCTATCCGCAGGAGGGGATGTCCGTCGCCACTCCCGTCGCGCTCGACGGCAGCAGCCAGGGCGTCATCTTCTCCGCCGCCCACAGCGATCCCGGCGCCACCCTCTTCTGGCACCTCGACGGCAACTACCTGGGCGAAACCGCCCACGGAGAACACAAGATTAAAGTCGTCCCCGAAAAAGGCCCCCACACCCTCACCATCATCGATGCCAACGGCCACATCGCCTCGGTCCGTTTCACGGCGTTATAAAAAATTTGGAGATATCGTCGAAAAAATACTACCTTTGCAGTCCCATAGATGGTGGATGTAGTTCAGCTGGTAGAGCATCGGATTGTGGTTCCGAGTGTCGTGGGTTCGAGTCCCATCATCCACCCAAAAAGAGTTCCCGCGTCGCGGGGACTTTTTTTGTTGGTGGATGATGGGACTGGGGCAGCTGAAGCTGCCCTTTTTTCTATGCCCCACCCCCTGCCCCCTCCCGAGGGAGGGGCCGCCGCAGAAGCGGCGGGGGCGCCTCCGGCGCTACTATCTTCAGTTATATGATAATAATCAATGGAAATCCGCGTCGAACTGGATCTTCTGGCCGGGGAGGATGTAGTCGGATTCGATGGTGAGGTCGGTGCCGGCGGTGGGCTTGTCGATGAAGACAAGGAGGGTGTCGCCGGGGAGGAGGCCTCTGAGGGAGGTTTCGCTGCGGACGCCGGCGACGGACAGGTAGGCGTCGCGATAGATGGGTGCGATGCCTGTATTGGTGACGTAGGCGGCTGTCGTCTTGTCGTTGGCATACAGGCCGGTCAAGGCGAAGTGATAGCCGCAGGCCATGCTAGCTTCCTTGAAACGGGTGGATGTGCCGTACTGGCCGGACGGGGCGTCATTGGCAATCATAAAACTGATATGGTATTTGGCCGAAGCCTGTTCCCAGGTGACACCGTACATCCCGGCCGGGTTCAGGAAGTTCTTCTGGTCAGCGGAGGTGTAGTAGCTGATTTCACCGCCACAGGCGCCTTTCTGCCAGCGGGTCCCTTTGCCGATGGCGTTCCAGCAGTTTTCGTTATAGTCTCCTTCGTGGTCCTTGTGCATGAAGCTGTCGTCGAACAGGCCGAAAGAGAGTGCCATCAGGGAGGCGTCGCCCACGACGGGCGAGCTTTCGGCCGCATCGATCGAGATGAGCCAAGGAATATCCAATGCGCCGGCCAGATAGGTCAGGAACTCTTTCTGGTAGGCATCGGACGGAAAATTGACCCCCGGCTGAAGCGGCGTGCCGAAGATGTGGTATTCACTCCAGTGGCCGAAACCCACCTCAACGAAGGCGATGCGCGGATCGTTCCGGTAGGCGGCGTTGAAATCGGCATAGAACTGCTTGGTGAACCACTGCAGTTCCGGATTCGTCCAATCGGCATACCAGGTGGGGCCGTCTTCATTCTCGAAATAGGTCTCGTGGTAGTCGGGCAGCGCCTTGATATAGTCGGGCACGGCTGTCGTGCCGGGATTGCCGTCTACGCTGCGCTCGCCGGGATACTCATAGCGGAAACGCACCACCGCCTGGTGTTTCCGTGAAGCCACGTCGCTGAGCCATTTGTTGAAGGAACTCCAGTCGTACTGGATCGCATCGCCGACCTTGCCCTTGACGACCTTGCAGGGAAGGCAATAGGCGTATTCCAAAGAGATGGATTTTCCATAATCGGCATTCCGTTCGCGGGCATTCTCGCTCCAGAGCACAAGACCGGTACCGGGCTGCACCGCATCGACCCGGGAACTGATGCTGACGGGAACATACGAATCGTCCAATTCGGCCGGGAGATTCTTTCCCGCCGGCTCACACGCGGCAACCGCCGCCAAAGCAAGCATGAAGATAGGCAAGCGTCTTTTCATAAGAACAAAGTTACAAAAAAGTCTTTCTGTCCCAAAGAGAACAGAAAGACTTTAAGGAAATGCTGATTATCAGCCGTTTACCTACTCAACACCAGCGAGGCGCTTGTAGGTACCGAGACGCCACTTGGCGAATTCCTCGGTCTTGGCGAAGAGTTCGGCAGCGTTCTCGGGGAACGATTTCATCAGGGAAGCGTAACGGACCTCGCCCTTGAGGAAGTCCTGGAACTTGCTCCAGTCGGGATCGGCCTTGCTGTCGAGCTTGAACGGGTTCTGGCCCGCGGCTTCCAAAGCCGGGTTGTAGCGGTACAGGTGCCAGTAACCGCATTCGACGGCACGCTTCTCCTCGGCCTGGCTGTGTCCCATGCCGGCCTTCAGGCCGTGGTTGATACACGGCGCGTAGGCAATGATCAGCGACGGGCCGTCGTAAGCTTCGGCTTCCTTGATGGCATTGAGGAACTGGGCCTGCGAGGCACCCATCGCTACCTGGGCCACATAGACGTAGCCGTAGCTGATGGCCATCATGCCGAGGTCCTTCTTGCGGATCTTCTTGCCGCTGGTGGCAAACTTCGCCACGGCGCCGGCCGGCGTCGATTTCGACGACTGGCCGCCCGTATTGGAGTACACCTCGGTGTCGAGCACAAGCACGTTGACATTCTCGCCGGAGGCCAGCACGTGGTCGAGTCCGCCGTAGCCGATGTCATAGGCCCAACCGTCACCGCCGAAGACCCACTGGCTGCGGGCCGGGATGAAGTTCTGGAGTTCGAGGAGTTTCTTGCAGGTGTCGCAGCCGCATTCCTTCATCAGCGGAACGAGGGCGTCGCAGATCTTGCGCGTGGCGGCCGCGTTGTTGCGGTCGGCGAGCCACTGCTCGAAGAGCGTCTTGATCTCGGAAGTGCAGCAGTTGCATTCCAGGCCTTCGCGCATCAGGCGCGCGACGGTCTCGCGGACGCGGTCGGAACCCAGGTGCATACCCAGGCCGAATTCGGCGTTGTCCTCGAAGAGGGAGTTCTGCCAGGCCGGACCGTGGCCTTCGGCGTTCTTGCAGAACGGCGAGGACGGGAAGGCGGCGCTGTAGATCGACGAGCAGCCCGTAGCGTTGGCGATCATCATCCGGTCGCCGAAGAGCTGGGTGATGGCCTTGATGTACGGAGTCTCGCCGCAACCGGCGCAGGCACCGGAGAACTCGAAGAGCGGCTGTGCGAACTGCGAGTTCTTCACGTTCTGCTCCTTCGGGGCGACGGTGTCCTTATAACCCACGTTTGCGTGGAGATAGTCGAAGTTCGCCTGCTCGGCATTCTGGCTGTCGAAACTCTTCATCACGAGGGCCTTCTCCTTGGCCGGGCAGACATCGGCGCAGTTGCCGCAGCCCGTGCAGTCGAACGGAGAGACCTGCATCGTGAAACTGTATTCCTTGAACTGGGCGATACCCGCCTTGCGTTTGATGGAAGCCGGGGCCTTCTCGCCTTCGGCGGCCGTCATCAGGAACGGACGGATCGCAGCGTGCGGGCAGACAAAGGCGCACTGGTTGCACTGGATACAGTTGGCCGGGTTCCATTCGGGGACCTCGACGGCCGTACCGCGCTTCTCGTAGGCGGCGGTGCCGGCAGGAATCGTGCCGTCCACCATTTCGCCGGAGAAGGTGCTCACCGGCAGGTCGTTGCCGTTCTGCGCGGCAACCACGTCAGCCACGTTGCGGATGAATTCGGGCGCCAGGCGGTTGTAATTCGCGTGGACGAAACGGCCGCAGGCGTTCTTCCAGGATTCCGGAATCTCGACCTCGACATAGTCGCCGCCGCGGTCTACGGCCGCGTAGTTCATCTTAACCACATTCTCGCCCTTCTTTCCATAGGACTTGTCGATGGCTTTCTTCATATAGGCCACGGCCTCCTCGTACGGAATGATGCCGGTGATCTTGAAGAATGCGCTCTGGAGGATGGTGTTGGTGCGGCCGCCCAGGCCGATTTCCGCCGCAATCTTGGTGGCGTTGATCAGATAGAGGCGGATATGCTTCTCGACGATGGTCTTTTTCACGAAATCGGGAATGCGGGCGAAGGTCTCTTCGGTATCCCAGAGGCTGTTGAGCAGCAGCGAGCCGCCTTCCTTGATTCCCTTGAGCACATCGTACTTGTAAAGGTACGAAGGCACGTGGCAGGCCACGAAGTCGGGCGTCGACACAAGGTACGGAGCGTGGATCGGCTGGTCGCCGAAGCGCAGGTGCGAGCAGGTGTAACCGCCGGACTTCTTGGAGTCGTAGTCGAAATAGCCCTGGCAGTACTTCGGCGTGTGGTCGCCGATGATCTTGATGGTGTTCTTGTTGGCGCCCACCGTACCGTCGGAGCCCAAGCCGAAGAACTTGCACTCATACGTGCCTTTCTTCACGATGGAGACTTCTTCCTTGAGCGGGAGCGACTTGAAGGTCACGTCGTCGACAATGCCGATGGTAAAGCCGTTCTTGGGTTCGCGAAGCTTGAAGTTGTCGAACACGGCGATGATCTGGGCCGGACTGGTGTCTTTGGAAGAGAGACCGTAGCGGCCGCCCACGATCATCGGGGCATTCTCGCCCATATCGGCGATCACGCTCTTGACGTCGAGGTAGAGCGGTTCACCCAGCGCGCCGGGTTCCTTGGTGCGGTCGAGCACGGCGATGCGCTTGACCGTCTTCGGCAGGGCACGGAGGAAATATTTCGCGGAGAACGGGCGGTAAAGACGTACCGTGACCAGACCGAGCTTTTCGCCGCGGGTCTCGGCCAGGTAGTCGATGGTCTCCTTGATGGTCTCGCAGACGGAGCCCATCGCGATGATGACATTCTCGGCATCCGGTGCGCCATAGTAGTCGAATGGCAGATAATGGCGGCCGGTCAGCTCGCTGATCTCGCCCATATAACGGGCCACAATGTCGGGAACGGCATCATAATACGGGTTCGAGGCCTCGCGAGCCTGGAAGAAGACGTCGGGGTTCTGGTTGGTACCGCGGGTGACGGGCTTGTTGGGATTGAGGGCCTTGGCGCGGAACTGCGCGAGGGCCTTGTCGCTCACCAGCGGACGGAGGTCTTCGGCCTCAAGCATCTCGATCTTCTGGATCTCGTGGGAGGTGCGGAAACCGTCGAAGAAATGGACGAACGGAACACTCGACTTGAGAGTGGCCAGATGGGCCACGGCGCCCAGGTCCATCGCTTCCTGTACGCTGGCGGAGGCCAGCATCGCAAAACCGGTCTGACGCACGCTCATCACGTCCTGGTGGTCGCCGAAGATGGAGAGCGCCTGCGCGGCGAGGGTACGGGCTGAAACGTGGAACACGGTCGGAAGCAGCTCGCCGGCGATCTTGTACATATTGGGAATCATCAGGAGGAGGCCCTGGGAAGCGGTGAAGGTCGTGGTCAGGCTGCCGGCCTGAAGCGAACCGTGCACAGCACCGGCGGCGCCGCCTTCACTCTGCATCTCGGTAACCTTCACGACTTCGCCGAACATATTCTTCTTGCCGAAAGCGGCCCACTCGTCCACGAGTTCCGCCATCGTCGATGAAGGGGTGATAGGATAGATGGCCGCGTGCTCACTGAACAGATACGCCACGTGAGCCGCGGCAAAATTGCCATCACAAGTGATGAATTTCTTTTCTTTTGCCATACGACTATAAGGATTTAAATAATGTTCTAACTTGCAAATATACAAAGTATTTAAGCAATCCCCGCAATTTCCTCGACTTCGGGTGCGATTTTTTTGACCAGTCCCTGCAGGACGGTTCCGGCACCGACCTCCGTGAAGGAGGAAGCGCCGTCGGCGACCATATTCTTGACAGTCTGGGTCCAGCGGACAGGCGATGTGAGCTGCATCAGCAGGTTGCGACGGATCTCGTCGGGATCGGTGTGCGGCAGGGCATCGACATTCTGGTAAATCGGGCACACGGGCGCGTGGAATTCGGCCACGGAGATAGCTTCAGCCAGCTCCTGACGGGCCGGTTCCATCAGCGGAGAATGGAAGGCGCCGCCCACCGGCAGCAGCAGGGCGCGCTTGACGCCGCGCTCCTTGAGCGTAGCACAGGCCGCCTGTACGGCCGCCACTTCGCCGGAGATTACGAGTTGTCCGTCATTGTTGTAGTTCGCAGGAACCACCGTTCCCGGCGTTGCGGCACAGACTTCTTCCACCAGCTCCGCCGGTGCTCCGAGGATGGCGGCCATCGCGCCCGGCGTAGCCTCGCAGCAGCGCTGCATGGCCTGTGCACGGGTAGCCACGAGTTTCAGTCCGTCTTCGAAAGAAAGGGCGCCGGCGGCCACCAGGGCGGAGAACTCGCCCAGCGAATGGCCGGCCACCATATCCGGCCGGATGGCGTAATAGCGGGCAGCTGCCACACTGTGGAGGAAAAGCGCCGGCTGCGTCACGCGCGTAGCCTTCAGGTCTTCGGCCGTGCCTTCGAACATAATCTCACGCAAACCGAAGCCCAGCAGGCTGTCGGCCGCATCGAACAGATCGCGGACCTCGGGATCGCGGACATACAACTCGTGCCCCATTCCTGTAAACTGGGACCCCTGTCCCGGAAACACATATGCTTTTTTCATCGATTCTTCAAGTTTAGAAATGCGCCGCAAAGATAATAACAATATCATCTATTCAAAGAATTCACTATCTTCGTAGAAGATAAAACAACCCTTTTATGAGAAGAATCATCCTCCTTGCGGCCCTGGCGCTCTGCCTCGCTCCCGTTTCCAATGCGGAGACGATTCCGGTCCGGAATTTCCGCCACGACGGACCATTCCCCCTGCAAACCCCTTTCCTGATCGATTCGGTCAATGTGAAATCGGAGGCTTTCCAGCCCGTCAGCGCACGCGGCAGGATCTCCTTTGATTTTGAAAACAGCCGGTTCGCACAGGTGACCGTTCATATCGAAGGTCCTGTGAAAGATCACAATCTCTTCGTGGACGGCAAGCCGGCCGGAGGGCCGTTGAAGCTGGCCCCGGGCACCCACCATGCCGAGATCGAATACCAGTTGGAATCCGGTCAGGAACCGTCGCTGGACATCTCCCTCGAGACACCGGAAGACGGCATCCTTTCCCTGCGGGAAGACGGCAAACACCGCTACGGAATGAGCGATGTCCTGCTGGGCACACGCATTTCCGGCGTGTCGCTTTCGCCCGACGGCAAGTGGATGATCACGAACTATGCGACCACGCGGGAGGGCGGCAAGGTGGAACGCTCGAGCCGGTTGTCGGAAGTCGCCACCGGCCGGGTCGTCACCCGCACTGCCGAGCGAATCGCCTGGATGCCCCGCTCCAACAAATACTATTACACGCAGCGTGAGTCCGACGGCCTGCGGATTCTGGCCGTGGATCCTGCTACAGGCGTGCAGGAGACGCTGGCCGAAGGCGTACCCGAAGGAATGTTCCAATTCGCACCGACCGAAGATTTCCTGATCTATATGGAAAGTGAAGACGGGCCGGCGGAAAAGGAAAGCATCTACCAGATCCTGACACCCGACGACCGGCAGCCCGGCTGGCGCAGCCGCAGCTACCCGGCACGCTACGATTTGAAGACCGGCGTCATGCAGCGCCTGACCTACGGTTACCACAACGTTTGGCTCTCCGACGTGTCGCAGAACGGCAAGGAGGCCTTGCTCCTGGTGAGCGAGGAACGGCTTGAGAAGCGTCCGACAACGGTCATGACCCTTTACCTGATGGATCTGCATACCCTGCAGGCTGAAAAGCTGGTTGACCGCGACGGCTTCATGCAGGGTGCTTCCTTCTCGCCCGACGGGAAACAGGTGCTGTTGAGCGGCAGCCCCGAGGCCTTCGGCGGCATCGGCAAGAACGTCCGCAAAGGCCAGACCCCGAGCATGACCGACATCCAGCTGTATCTGATGGACCTCGACACCCGGAAAATCAAGCCGCTGACCCGTGATTTCAATCCCTGCGTGTCCTCCTCCGAATGGAGCCGGGCCGACGGGCAGATCTACCTGACTGCCGAAAACCGCGACCATATCGATCTTTTCCGCCTCGATCCCAAGAATGGGAAGATCCGGCAAATCGACATCCCGGAAGAACTGGTCAAGGGCTTCAGCCTTGCCGATGCCGCGCCCGTCATGGCCTGGTATGGCCAGAGTGCCTCGAACTCCGACCGGCTTTACCTGATGAACACGAAAAAAAGCAAGTCCGAGCTGTGCGAAGATCTCAGCGCGACGATCCTCAAGGATGTCAGGCTGGGCGAATGCCGGGAATGGAACTTCAAGAATTCGAAAGGCGAAACGGTCTATGGCCGCTTCTATCTCCCGCCGGATTTCAATCCGTCGAAGAAGTATCCGATGATCGTCAACTACTACGGCGGCTGCAGTCCTACGAGCCGCAATTTTGAAAGCCGCTACCCCCACCACGCCTACGCTGCCCTGGGTTACGTGGTCTATGTGGTGGCCCTTCCTTCCGGCGCCACCGGCAACGGGCAGGAATGGTCGGCCCGTCACGTGAACACGGCCGGCGACGGCCCCGCCCAGGACATCATCGAAGGTACGGAGAAGTTCTGCAAGGAGCACCCGTTCGTCAATCCGGAGAAGATCGGCTGCATCGGCGCTTCCTACGGCGGCTTCATGTCGCAGTACATCCCCACGCTGACCGACCGCTTCGCCTGCGCCATTTCCCACGCCGGCATCAGCGACCACACCAGTTACTGGGGTTTCGGCTACTGGGGCTATTCCTACAGCGAGACCTCCATGGCGAACAGCTACCCGTGGTCCGACCGTGACCTGTATGTGAACCACAGTCCGCTTTACCTGGCCGACAAGATCAACACGCCCATCCTCCTGATCCACGGCGACGCCGACACCAACGTGCCCTTCAACGAAAGCATCCAGCTGTTCACGGCGCTCAAACTCCTCGGCAAAGAAACGGCCCTCGTGGCCGTGAAGGACCAGAACCACCACATCCTCGACTACGCCAAGCGCCTCGAATGGCAGAACACCATCTGGGCCTGGTTCGCCAAGTGGCTCCAGGACGATCCTTCCTGGTGGGATGCGCTCTATCCGCCGAAATCCTTGTAGCCGTGCTTTGACCCCCGATGGAAGGATACGTTGTCAAGCACACCTTCCGGCATTTCCTGCCGGCCGCCATCCTGACGAGCATCATCGTAGAGTTGCGCGTCATTACCGACGGCATCCTCGTCAGCCGCCTGATCGGTCCTTCCGCCCTCTCGGCCATCAACCTGTATCTGCCGCTGGATTCGGCGTTCGAGGCGATCATCGCAATTTTCGCGCTCGGCGCCAGTTTTCTGGCGGCCCGGCGGATGGGCCGCCAGGATTACGCCGGCGCTTCGCATCTCTTCACCGTGTCGCTGGTCGGCACGAGCGTGATCATCACCCTACTGACGGCGGTTTCCGCCCTGTTCTTCCAGCCGCTGGTCTCCCTGCTGGCGAGCGGCGAGAGTTCCGTCATCCGCGATTACACGGCCTCTTATCTGCTTTGGATGCTGCCGACCTTCCTGGTGATGGCGCCCAACTGTGTCTTGCGCTATTTTGTCAACATCGACGGAAAACCGCGCCTGGTGACGGCCTCGATCCTGGTCAGCTTCCTGCTCAACCCGGTTCTGGACTATGTCCTGATCCGCTTCACCGGGCTTGGAATCGCCGGCGCGGCCATCGCAACCCTGATCAGCGACCTGGCCGGGCTGGCCATCCTGATCGTGCATTTCCTGTGGAAGCGCACTTCCTTCCGGTTCCGGATGCCGGCCGAATGGGCTTCGGTGCTGCGCGCCAGTTTCCTGACCGGCATCCCCCTTGCTGCGATGCAGTTCCTGTTCGCCGCCCTCGACCTAGTGCTCAACCGCGTCGTCCTCTTCTTCAAAGGGGCCGCCGGCATTTACATCTGGGCCGTCGTGATGCAGGTCATCTCGCTCAGCGAGATGTTCATCAACGGCGTCGCCGAGATGAACCAGTCGATCGGCGGAATGCTGCTGGGCAGTTCCGATTTCAAGGCTTTCCGGGCTTATTTGCGACAGACCCTGCGCTTCCTCTCGATTACGCTGCTCGCGATCTGTGTTTTGCTGCTGGCCTTCCCGCAAGGCCTGTTCACCCTGTTCGGGGCCGAGGGGGAATCTGTCGACCTCGCGGAAGGCTGCCGCGTCCTGCGGATTATGTCGCTGTTCCTCATCCCGCTTTCCCTGGTCACTTTCTTCGAGAATATCCACGCGGTTGTCGGACGCGAACGGCTCGCCCTGACATTCGAACTCCTGCAGGCCGGCGTAATGGCCGGCGTGCCCTTTGTGACGGGCCTGATCGCACCGGAACTGTTCTGGTGGTCGTTTCCGGCGCAGGCTGTCCTGCTCTTCGCCGCCCAGATGACGAGTACCTGGCTGATCCAGCGGCGGGAACGCAGTGTACGGGCACCTTTCCTCGAGGAGGTCTTCCCCACCGACGTGGAGGCCGACTTCAGCGTAGCTTATACTCGCGCGTCGGTCGACGGCACGATAGAAAAGATCGCAACGATCGCCGCCATCTGCGAACTGCCGCCCGATCAGGAAAATTCCCTGGTGAACTGTTGTGCTGACTATATGAATCAACTGCTCGCCCGGCAAGCCGCCGACGAAAACCTGAAAGGCACTTTCGAAATCCGCCTCGTCGACAAGACCGACCTCACTTCGGTCACGTTCAAAACTGTCGGCCGCCCTCTCCAATTCGACCTCGAACACCCCGACACCCTCGACTACAAATACCTCTACGGCGTCAACGTCACCACCGTAGTATTCAATAAATAAAGAATTGCTCGCCAGCCTCGCCCGGCTCACTACGGTCGGATCAAAAACAACCGTGGCACCCAATCCGCCGGCTGTCAGGTCTTTAACAAAAATCGGTTGCGTTTTTTTACGCAACCGATTTTATACATATATCTGAATATCAGCATGTTCTCCGCCACGACAAAAAGCCGCAGGCGGAAAACGTTACTCGATGAATCCCACGATCTGGCCTTTGACGACCTTCTCGCCCTGCTTGGCATTGATCGAGACGATGCGGCCGCTCTTGAGGGCCTTGCATTCCTCGACGCCATAGTAGGCCTGGACCCAGCAGGCAGGCTTGCCTTCCTCGATCTTGGTGCCGATGGCCGGAGCAATGCTGTCGCCCGACGGCTCGACCGTCCAGGTCAGCGTACCGGCGGCCGGCGTCTGGATCGGCTGGGCGTTCGGATGCTCCTCGGTATACTTGGCGATATCGAAAGCGGGACGTTCCACGACCGGGCGCTCCACGATGATCGGGGCACCGGCTTTGGCACGGGCGGCTTCGAGATCGTTCTTGAAACGTTTCTCGGCGGCGCCGCTCTTGTAGTCGCGGTACTGCGTCGGGTGCATGGCCAGTTCAAAGAGCTCTTCGTCGTCGGGACCGAACTCCCAGCCGTTCTCTTTCATCTCCTTGCGATACTCGTCCATATCGTCGGGATAGAGCGCCTGGACGTCGCCTTCGAAGAATTCGAAGCCCTGCTTCTTGGCAAGTTCCTTGATTTCCGGAGCGACCTCGCCCGGAAGCTTGCCGCTCTTGCCCAGGATCATGCCCCAGATGCTCTTGTCGGTGAGGAGGCTGTAGCGCGGTTTGCCCTGCGCTTCGGCCATGATGTTCATCAGGGCGATATTCTTCACATACTGGCTGAACGGGGTCACCAACGGCGGGTAACCGACCTTCGGCCACACATACTCGACCTCTTCGAACAGTTTCACCACGAGGTCGTCGAGCGATACTTCCGGTTTGCCGTTGTTGCGGAGGTACATATTCACGGCAGGATGGACGCCCTTGAGGTCGGCCATCATGGAGCCCATCATTCCGCCCGGAAGGCCGCAGCCCACGAGCAGGGAGGTCAGGTGATGGTTGGTCGGCTCGATGAAGTAGCCCAGGAAGTCGTCGATGAACTTCTGCGTAAGGGCGCGGGCTTCCATATAGGCTTTCATGTTGATGTCCTTGACCTGGAAACCGGCATCCTTGAGCATGGCGCGGATGGTGATCACGTCGGGATGGATCTTACCCCAGGAGAGCGGTTCCATGGCAACGTCGAGCACGTCGACACCGGCTTTGGCCGCTTCCAGCATCGAAGCCACGGAAAAACCGGGGCCGGTGTGGCCGTGGTACTGGACCACGATTTCGGGATGGTTCTTCTTGATGCCTGCGATGATCTGTCCGACCGACCAGGGACGGCCGATACCGGCCATATCCTTGAGGCAGATTTCCTGCGCACCGGCTTCGATGAGTTTCTCGGCCAGTTTGGTGTAATACTCAACGGTATGGATCGGAGAGTAGGTGATACAGAGGGAAGCCTGCGGGATCATGCCGCCTTCGATCGCGTATTTGATCGAGGGGATGATGTTGTTGGCGTCATTGAGGCCGTCGAAGATACGGGTGATGTCAACGCCCTGAGCGTGCTTGACCTTGTACATAAGTTTACGGACGTCCACCGGGCACGGGTACATACGGAGGGCGTTGAGACCACGGTCGAGCATGTGGGTCTGGATGCCGGCCTTGTGGAGCGGTTCCGTAAAGGCGCGGACGGCCTTGTTCGGGTTCTGCCCGTACAGGAGCTGGACCTGCTCGAAGGCGCCGCCGTTGGTTTCCACACGGTCGAAGCACCCCATGTCGATGATTACCGGAGCTATCTCTTGCAGCTGGTCGACGCGGGCGGTGTATTTGCCCGACGACTGCCACATGTCTCGATAAACGAGGGAGAATTTGATTTCACGAGCCATATTGAAGCGAAGTATGTTTAAAATTAGTTTGGTTTTTCCGCAAACAGTTTGCAAATGTAACGATTATTTAAAAGAAAAACAATATATTTGCAGTCCCAAACCGGCCTCCGTAGTTTAATGGATAGAATTTCAGATTCCGGTTCTGACGGTTGCGGTTCGATTCCGCACGGGGGTACAAGGAAAGGCGCTGTTTTCACAGCGCCTTTCCTTTTTGAAAGCCGCTCTGCGGCTTTCAAACCCCCGTGCGGAATCTGTCGGCGCCTAAGGCGCCTCCTTTGTTACAGGGGGCACAGCCCCCTGAGACCCCTCGTTCCTTCGGAACGGCCCGCTGTGACTTGTCCTGAAATAGGTTTACACTGAATGATGTAAAACTGTAAACTTTATTTAGGACAAAATGAACAGAAAGACTTACAGCAAGGATGAGAAGTTGAGTATCATCCAAGCCTATCTCTCTTCCGGAGAGTCTATGGAACACTTCCAGAACAGAAATGGACTCGGCCATTGCACATTGTCAAGATGGATGACTATCTTTGCACTGGACAATCCTATAAACGGTGAAACTGTGACAAAGAAGAACGAGACCCCGGATCGGTCTGAACTGAAGGCCTTAAAGGCGAAAGAGATGGCGCTTGAGAGCGAGATCTCCCGCCTGAAAGCAGAACTAAAGGCCGAGAGACTCAAAGCCGAGGCGTACAGCGTAATGATTGATGTCGCGGAGGAACAGTTCGGAGTTGACATCAGAAAAAAAGCTGGAGCCAAGCAGTAGGTAAGCTTCGCATATTGCATCCGAAGGTATCGGTAGAGACAATATGCGCACTGTTTGGCAAGACAAGACAAGCTTACTATCAGAGACTTAGCTACAGTTATCAAGAGAATGCGGAGGAGAGTATCGTCCTGGATCTGATTGCCGAATTAAGGAGAGAGATGGGGAAGATGGGAGGCCGAAAACTATGGCATGAGATCAACAGAGTATATCCGGGAGCGATAAGTCGCGACAAGTTGTTTGACATACTCGACCGGTACCATTTGAAAGTGAACTGTCGCAAGAGGGCGGTGAGGACAACCTGGAGCGCCGGTTGGTTGCATCAGTTCCCGAACCTAGTGAAGGATCTGGTCATGACTGCGGCAAACCAAGTGTGGGTTAGCGATATAACCTACATTGAAACGGAGTCTGGCTTTGTGTATCTGCATCTGGTAACCGATGCGTACTCAAAGAAAATAATGGGATGGTGTCTGAGCCCTAGCCTTCATGCTGAAGCGACCATCAAGGCCTTGCAAATGGCCATACGCGCTGCCGGGTGTGATCTGACAGGACTCATTCATCACTCGGACCGGGGCTGCCAGTACTGCTGCGAGAAGTATGTAAAGCTATTACAGGACAACGGAGTCCTGATCAGTATGACTCAGGATGGTGACCCTCGTGATAACGCGATAGCGGAGAGAGTGAATGGAATCTTAAAGACGGAGTGGCTTTATGGCGATCACTTCAAGGGCTTCCCAGACGCGTATGTCAGGGTGGCGCAGGTAATAAACCTGTACAACAACAAGCGGCCTCATCTGAGCTTGAACTACCAAACGCCAGCTCAAGCGTATCTTGAAACAGGCGCACAGGTACGAGTATGGAAAAACTACTACAAGTCAAATAAGCCAGAAGAAGTGGCCACGATCATTGCAGAACTGACATGCGGATGCAGGACAACAGCAACTTATTGAAACCGTGAAAGAAAAAATAGACTTAAAACTGTAAACAAAAATCAGGACGGGTCACTGATGCGGGCTTTTCTTCATATATCCTGGATTCTCGCACCGAGCTATCGTTTCGTATTAACATGGCTTGCGTGAGGTCAACACCAGCGTTGAACAAACCCAGCGATTCACCCTGTGTTAAGATTTAAAACAATCTATGAGCAACAACGGCTATTACAACAAAAAGAACAAGCACCGAAACAATTAGGCTAATAAAAGCCCATTTCATAATACGCTGAGACCTTCGAATGCTTTCTTCGGTAGCCTTATTATACGCCCTATAGCCAATGATGCTCAAAACCAAAGGAATTATTCCAATGATTCGTGAATGAAGAAAAACCAAAACAGATATGGCAATAATCCATATCATTCTTTTCGCCGTAAATAATACGGGCGTTTCAGATAACGATTTCATCATCATAATATCCACAACCAATAACCGCCCCGTATAAAGAAACGGCTTCACATATAGGGGTTAAAATATCACAAATAATTTCAGCAACTTCTTCGCTTTGCTCCTTATAGTCATGATAGGCTCGCTTGATACAGCTAAGATAACCTTCGCCTCTATGACGCAAACCATTAGCTTTTGTTTCAACATAAGAAAACTCTGCAGTAGTATAGCATTCTATTACTCGAGAATGCGCGTACTTAAATTCGGCTATTAAACTGCCATCAGAACAATAATGGTTTACAAAGTACAGTCCCTTTGCAACCTCATTGATTTCAACAATAATAGGCTCAGCGTCGGGGTATTCCGGAGCCGAAAGTGTATAATACTCACACTCAGAAGACTTTGTGCTCAAAGTAGCATCATTTGTAACTTTAACAATGACGCCATTAGAAATAGAATAATACGGGAACTGCGTAGATTTGTCTACCGTTTCCAAAGATTTCTCGCTACATGAACACATTATTAATAGCGAAAAGGACAAAGAATAAAACACTTTTTCATAAAAATAAGTTTAATGGTTAGAAAAAAGTATGTGAAAGTTTAAGTTTTTGTCCTATCAAATATAGTCATTTCCATTTACTTTACAAATATTCTATACAAAAAAAGGGGGGGGGCGCTGCCCCAAACCCCACGCCTCCCGGCCTTAGTACTATGCTAATGCCGGGAGTTGTGCATTCTTGAGTTGGGTTTAGCAAAGTACCGGCCTCCGGCGGCCCGCGGATGCGGGCTTTTTCGTACTTTCTAGTTCGGAACAATCAAATCAGCGCCTAAACTAAGTGGGCAACCCGAAAATTTTTGTCCACTCCATTCTCGGCATAAACGCTCTGTGACTTGTTTGCATGCGGACACCGTTATTTTTCGTCACTAAAGGATGTACAACGCAGACCATTAAACAGGCTCGTCAATGTCGCGCAGAAGGGCGTCCCGCATAGGTATTATTAATGCTTGCCCTCCCTCGGCTTTTCCAGTGATCAATTAAATATCAAAGATTTATATTATCTTTGTAAAGAAACGATAAGATATTCCCCCATTAATAAGTCCGGCAATTATAAAAATGGGGGGGGCAAGTATCTGTATATCAACAACTTGCGCACGCCCCGTGCAACAAAAACCATCTTATCCAATGAAAACTACTCGTTATTTTTTCTTCGCCCTTGTGAGTGTTTGCTCACTACTATTTATTACTTCTTGTCAAGAAGTTAAAGATGATGATATGAATGATAAAAGCGCAATTGTTGGGACAGAAACATTTGTATCGTCTTTATCTTCTTATCGCGCATACATAACAAAATCTGATGAATTATCTGAGGGCGAAGCACAAGCCATGATTGAACCAATTATGGCATTATCCATAGCCTATCTTGATGCGAATGATTATGACATTTCTGAAGACTTTGATGATCCAGATGATCCGCGAATTGCATGGGTTGCGTTGGCTTTAGCAGAGTATGATAGAATCTTCCTGCCAACGACAAAAACATCGGTAGGAGGATGTGTTCTCCAAGCTATAGGCGTTTATGAGGTTTTGGACGCTATGGGGAAAAAGCTTATTAAAGCACTTGCAAAGCAAGCGCTAAAAAAGGCTGTTCCCTATGTGGGGGCTGCGCTTACAGTGGTAGATTTTGTTCTTTGTATGGTAGAAGACTAATTTTGTTACCCATATGCTTTTGTTAATCAATTCCATCCTCTTTTTTATTGGTTTTATCTGGATGATCTTCGATCGTGCAAAATTTGAAAAAAAGCACAAAGGTGATTCCGGAGAATTCGCTTCACTCTATAGGGAGCACAATACCCTTCAAATTGTTTTGCTAGCAGTTTTAACCTTTTATTGTCTTTCCAAGTATTTTGGTATAGATTAGCTGTATCGGATCAAGCCGGAGATTCGTTAAACAGTCAAAATAGAGGTCGACTAAAAATGACATGAACCCCGAAAGTTAGACATAATACTTTTGGGGTTCATGTCATTCTGACGGTTTATTCAGATCAGTTGAGGAGTTCGACCGCAGGGTCGAGCTCCTTTTTCAGTTTCGAGACGTCGATTTCGAAGTAGTGGTAGGCGTATAGGGCCTTCGGCTTGATGAGGTTGGCCGCCTTGAGGAATTCCTCGTCGGTCATTGTGTACGGGAGGTTCTTCGGCAGGAAAGCCAGGTCGATCTTCGGGAGTTCCTGCATTTCGGGAATGGGTTCCGTGTCGCCGGCCAGATACACCTTGAAGCCGTCGAAATCGACCACATAGCCGTTCCCTACCCCGCGAGGATGGAAGAGTTCGCCCGAAGGGTTGCGGCGATTCACGTTATACGACTCCACCGCCGTTATCTGGATGCCTTCCCAGGTGCAGAACTGGTCGTTGGCCAGCACGATGTAACGGTCGTCCACCGGGCCTACGTTCGCACTCACGATAAAGGTCGTATCCGGCGTCTCTATCTCGGAGAAAGCCTTCTCGTCATAATGATCGTAATGGTTGTGGGTGATCAGGATCAGGTCGGCTTTGGGATCGCCGGTGAAGTCGTGGACCTCGCTGTACGGGTCGACATAGATGATCTTGTCACCTATGTCGAGCCGTACGGAGGCGTGGCCCAGCACCTTGACCCGAAGGTCACCCATCGGTGTAGGGAACGTTTTCATCGGCATCAATACCCCGGATTCTGCTGGATGCCCGGATTGGCGTTGATCTCGTCCTGGCAGATCGGGAGGATCGCCCGGAAGAACGTCCGGTCAATGTGGCTCTCACGGTAGGTCGTGGTGGTACCGAAGCCCCACGCATCGTCCTCAAAGTACACGGTGCGGTTCTGGCGCATCTCCTCGAAGAAGAGCTTGCCCTCGCCGAACAGTTCGCGACGATACTCGTCGAAGATGGCGTCGAGGCTCACATTCGCGGCCGTCCAGGCAGGCTGGCCCGGATTACGTCTGGCGATCTCGTTCAGCAACTCGGCGGCTTTCGCCTTGTTGTTGTTGTGGAAGTACGCCTCCGCAGCAAGCAGATAGATTTCCGACAGACGGGTCACCTTGATGTTGACCGCCGTGGAAGTCGCCTTGCCGTCGCCGGCCAGGCTCGGGTTGCCGCTGTACTTGTAGCAGCACACCGGCCAGTTGCTGCGCTCTTCCTCGCCGTACATGTGGTCGTAGTCCATCACGCCCCAGCGGACGTCGGTGTCAGCCATGATCTGGTGCCAGTATTCGCTGGCGCTGAAGCAGCCGTAGGCCGAGGAGTTGCCGTGGTTCTTGCGACGGAAGAGGATGCCGTAGGCGCTTCCGCCCGGGTCACCCTCACTCGGGTAGATGGCCAGTTCGAAGACAGATTCGGAACCGTTCTGCTTCGTCCAGGAAGCCACCCACTCGGACGGCTCATAGAGCTTGTAGACGCCGCTGTCGATGATGTTGTCGAAGCACGTGGCCGCAGCCGAGAAGTTGTCCATATACATGTACACCTTACCCAGGATGGCCTGGTTCGCATAGTAGTTGATGTAACCGACGACTTTCTTCTTGGCCAGCAGCGGAGCTGCCGTGTTGAGGTCGGCCACGATCTGCGTATAGACCTCTTCCACCGTGTTGCGCTGCAGCTGCGCACCGGCATCGACCGGCTCGGTGACCAGGGCCACGCCCGCAGCGGACTTGTTCATGTTGTACGGCTGGCCGTAGAGGCGCACCAGGTCGAAGTGGATCAGGGCGCGGGCGGTATAAGCCTGGCCAAGGATGTTGTCGAGACCCGTGGAGGTCGTTCCGTCAGCCTTCAGCAGCTCGATGTTCTTGATGATGTTGTTGGCCTGGAGCAGGCAGTTGTAACCCTGCGACCAAAGGCCGGAATAGGTGTTCGACGTCTGCGTGTGGGCGAAATAGTACATATTGGAGCCCGTATAGCCGGCCGTGTAAATGGTGAAGTCACCGCCCCTGGCGTCGCCGAAGAGCAGGAAGTTCTGGCCATAGTAGCTCGTCGAGGTCATCTTGCGCATCAGGCCGTTGATCATCACCTGGGCATCCGCTTCACTCGTGATGCAGGTGGAGGAGTCAGCCTGGTTGCTCGGGGAGACATCCAGGAAACCTTCACAGGAAACGAAGGTCAGCGCGCAGAAAAACGAAAGGATGATTGCTATCTTTTTCATAATTGTGTCCTCCGTAATTTAGAAAGTGAATTCCATGCCAAAGGTGTAGGTCTTTCCGATCGGGGTTTCCCAGCCTCTGGTACCGTATTGGTTGACTTCAGGGTCCGCCTCCTTGTACTTGGCGAACGTCAGGAGGTTGCCGCCGGTGAAGTACACGCGGAGGTTGTTGACGGAGATCTTCTTCGTCAGGACGGTCGGGAACGTGTAGGAGAGCGTGACGTTCTTCAGACGGATGAACGTGGCGTCGTGCAGGTGGCGGGAGCTTCGCTGCATGGCATCCTCAAGGTCGGTACCGCGGAGTTTCGGCTCCGTACCGGCCGTGTTGTACTCGGTCCACATGTTCTGGAAATACTCCTGGGCACGGATACGGTTCCAGTAGTAACCATCGTCGGCTACATCTCGCCAGGCACCGTTGGCAAGCTGGCCGCCGATCTTGTAGTTGAAGTTCAGCGCAAGGCTCAGGCCCTTCCAGGCCACGTCGGTGTTGATACCGCCGAAGACGAACGGATTGGCATCGCCGATGATCACTTCGTCCGCATCGGTCAGGTCGTACACGACATTGCGGCCGTCGACCGTGATGTCCTTGTTCTCGTTGTTGGAGTACCACAGGTTGGCACCGGTCGTCGGCTCGACACCGGCCCACTCGCGACCCCAGAAGGCCAGCGTGGACTCACCCTCGCGATAGATATACTTCGCACGGTCGTCGTCGCCCGTCGGGTCCCACCAGATGATGTCCTGGCCGCCGTAGAGTTCCGTGACCTTGGATTTCAGGAAGGAACCGTTGATGCCGGCGCTCCAGCGGAAGTTGGAGTTGCGGATGATGTCGCCGTTGAGTTCGAACTCGATACCGTGGTTGTTGATGGACCCCACGTTCTGGAGCGTGGAGGAGAAACCGGTGATGTAGGAGATGGGCACGTCCTGCAGCAGGTTCTTGGAATCGCGGTTGAACCACTCGACGCTGCCGGAGATGCGGTTGTCGAAGAAGCCGAATTCCAAGGCGACGTTGGTCGTGTAGCTCGTCTCCCAGGAGAGGTTGGCGTCGGCCGCGTTGATCAGGCCGCCGCCCGGGCTTTCCATATATTTATAACCGTAGCCGGCGAGGGAACGCCAGCCATAGTTGCTGCTCGGAAGCGTACCGTTGACACCGTAGGAAGCACGGAGACGCAGGTTGCTGATCACGTCCGATCCCTTGAGGAACGGCTCCTCGCTGATGCGCCAGGAACCGGCCACCGACCAGAAGTTACCCCAGCGGGAAGCGGAACCGAGGCGGGAGCTGCCGTCACGGCGGAAACTGCCGGAGAGATAGTACCGGTTGTCATAGTTGTATTCCGCACGGGAGAGGATGGACATCATCGTGTTGCCCCAGTAGTAGGCATTCGCGTCGAGCGTACCGGCCGTGGCGACCGTATGGAGGGCGCTGACCGGGAGGTCCTTACCGGTGGAACGCATGAACTCGGTGTTGTTCTTTTCAGCCTCGAAGCCGACCAGGGCCGCGAAGTTGTGCTTGCCGAAGTCCTTGTTGAAATTGAGGGTCGAGGAGGAGACCGTCTTCTGGTAGTCGGGCATCATCTCCGTCACGGAACCGTTGGTCGAAGTACCGTTGAAGTGCTCTGCGCTGTACCAGATGTGGTCGCGGACGCGGGTGTCGTCGTAGGAGAAGACGGTACGGAAGTTCAGCCAGTCGGTGAACTTGATGGTGGCCGTCTCGCTCACGGCAACCTTGAAGGTCCGGGAGTTGTTCTCCCACAGGTCGTTGTAGTACAACTGGTTCTGGGCGAGGGAGGCGTAGCGGGCCGTCCACGGATCGCCGGTCTTGTAGTCATCGGGCCAGTAGAGCGGCCACAACAGGTTGCGGGTCTGCATGAGGTAGTTGGCACCCGTGCTGCGGGTATCGTTGTAGCCCTGCTTGTTGGTATTGGCCAGGCTCACGTTTGTGGCCAGTTCAAACCACTTGCCCACTTTCTGGTTGAGGTTCACGCGGCCGCTGATACGGTCGAAGCCGTTCACATAGACACGGCCCTGCTCCTTCGTGTAGGCGAATGAAGTATAATAGGTACTGTTCTGGGTACCGCCGCTGACGTTCAGGTCATAGGTCTGATAGACAGCCGTGCGGAAGTAAGCGTCGTCCCAGTCGAAGAAGATGACATTGCCGGCTGCGTCGGTACGTTTCAGCTTGCCGTCGTCCTTGGCCGTGATCTTGATGTGGCCGTAGCGCTCGGTGTCGTCCTTGGTCAGGTCGTAACCGAACTGGTTCCACTTGCTGTTCAGCTGGCCGAGGGCGTAGCTGCTGGCATACTCCTGCGTACGGCCCTGCGACATACGGTAGTCCCAGAAAATCTGGTACAACATATCGACGTTGTCCTGTGCGGAAGCCGTCTCGAAGTTGTCGTAGGCCCAGCTGGGCGTCAGACCGACCGATGCACGGAAGGTCACCGTAGGTTTGCCCTCGCGGCCGCGCTTGGTGTTGATCAGGATGACGCCGTTCGCGGCACGGGAACCGTACAGGGCGGAAGCGGCGGCGTCCTTCAGGACGGTGATGGACTCGATATCGTTCGAGTTCAGGGTCGCCATCACGTTGTTGGAGGTGTAGATGTAGTCACCCATCTGGCCGGAGTCGCCGGACACCGTCGGAACACCGTCGATGACGTAGAGCGGCTCATTGGAGGCGTTCATGGAACCGATACCGCGGATGCGGATGGCAGAAGCCGAACCGACCTGGCC